>Ga0182027_10000273_pt1 | contig 89073 bp, 83 predicted proteins | sample 712E1DmetaG_FD_121300 | JGI IMG/M metagenome (GOLD analysis project Ga0182027, IMG submission 121300) | Permafrost microbial communities from Stordalen Mire, Sweden - 712E1D metaG (Illumina Assembly) | ecosystem: Environmental > Terrestrial > Soil > Wetlands > Permafrost | place: Sweden... | reverse complement strand
GCGTTATGCCCACGTCGTCCCGGGCTTCAAACAAGCCGCTGTGGAGCGCTTGGACACCTATTGGACACCTGACGAAAAGTTGGCGGGATGCAAGGGGCCGGCGGCTCGCCGTAACCCCTTGCAGCCATTGAGGCACGAAAATCTGGACCTGAGGAGAGTCGAACTCCTGGCCTCTGCAATGCGAATGCAGCGCTCTACCAGCTGAGCTACAGGCCCATGTCTCCCATTTTTTTTATTGGACGGTGACATGGACCAGTCCAATTGCCCGTCCATTTCTTAACTGAGAATTGGACAGGCCCTTGATTTTTCATGATCTTGTGTGCAGGCATCTACGAAGGATTGGCATTATACACAATCTTCAATAATTGTCTTCAAAACATTGAAGGTTTTCTGCTGGTCCCTCTCGTTAAAGATCTCGTGGAAAAAACCTTCAAAAAAAGTCCGTTCCTTACGAGGACACACCAAACGGTCGAAAAAACGGCGCGAGGCTTTGGGGTCGACGATGCGCTCTTCGCCAGGCACGAGCATATGGACCGGAAAAGGGACCGAAAGAATCGGCTGCTTTCGAAGAGTTTCCGTGTACCGCACGATCTCCCCGACCAAACGGGCGGAGATATGCCTAAGGATCATCGGATCCTTCCGGTGGATCTCGATCTCGACCGGATTGTGGCTCAAACTCCTCACCCGGATGGGATTCCGGTAAACAAAACGCGGCGCAAAAAGAAGCACGAGACGATTCACCGGACGCATGATCCTCGAAAATCCAAGCCCCAGGAACGGTGCGGAGAGGATCAAGAGTTTCACGGGCTCCGGATTTTTCATGGCCCAGAGGATGGCGACAAGGCCGCCCAGGCTGTGCCCAAGGAGGATAAACTTTTGAGGGATTGAATGCTTTTTCCGGAGATGTTCGACAAAGGCCGTGACGTCCCGGAGATAATCGTCGAAAGAGCCGATATCACCCCGCGTCCCCCCAGACTTCCCCATCCCGCGAAAATCCATCACCGCAAACTGCGCGGAAAGGCGCCCCATTTTCTCGGGAAATTTCTCATAACGCCCAGAGTGTTCTCCGTAACCATGGAGCATGATGACGGTATGCCGGGCCCCCGGCGCCGGATAAAACCGATAAAAGATCGTCGTCCCGTCCCGGCTTTTGAAATGATCCCCGATCCACCCAGGCACCCCGTGAGGTGCCGGGTCGCTCTGAACCCCACGCGGCTCAGGCCATCCCTCGGGGGGCTTAACCATTCCCGTTTTCGGAGCGGCGCTAGATTTATCAGACTTCATCCATGGGACTTTCTTTGGGGTTGGTTGAGATCTTAACGTGGCACAGCACCGGAAGATTGCCGCTGACTCCACTCATGATCGGTTTTTCGATAAAGTTCGTCGATCGCCTTTTGATACTCTTTCATCACGACACGGCGCTTGATCTTCAGGGTCGGCGTCATTTCCCCGGCCATTAGGGTGAATTCCTGCGGCAGGAGGATAAAAGCTTTCACGGTCTCAAAACCCGCCAAACCTTCCATGCGTTTTTCAAGCCGCCCCTGGACCCAGGCCTGAACTTCGGAATGTTCCAGAAGTTCCTCATAAGGGAGGTCGCTCAAACGGTGCAGCCCGGCATAGGAAAGTACTTCCTGTTTCTGGGGAACGAGCAGGGCGCAAAGATAAGGCCGTTTGTCTCCAAGCACAATGGCCTGAAGAAAGAGGCTGTCCGCGAGGATGCGGCCTTCGATATTTTGGGGCGACACGTTCTTTCCACCCGCCGTAATAATGATGTCTTTTTTGCGATCCGTAATGTGAAGAAATCCTTCATCATCAAAGTGGCCAATGTCCCCCGTATGGAGCCATCCCCCCTTCAGACATTCTGCGGTCGCATGAGGATCCTGGTAATAACCTTTCATCACGCACGGCCCTTGGGTCAGAATCTCGCCATCTTCGGCGATCTTAACGCGGATGCCGGAGATGGGTTTTCCCACGGTCCCGAACTTGAAGTCCCCGGGAGCATTCACGGCGATCACGGGCGATGTCTCGGTCAGGCCGTAGCCTTCCAGGATCGTAATATCCGCAGCGTAGAAGAACCGTGCCAGGTCCTTGGAAAACGGCGCGCCGCCTGAGATAAAAAATCGGATCCTTCCGCCCATGGCCTGTTTAATATTGTTAAAGACGGCCCGTTTGGCGATCCAGTGACACAAGGCAAGCCAGACCGGGACAGGGCGCTCGCGTATCTTCATCTGCGCGGTCCTGGTCCCGATGCGAACCGACCATTTGAAAAACCGCTGCTTCCAGGCGGGCGATTTTTTGACCTCTTCCAGGATTCGCGCGTAGACTTTTTCATAGAACCTCGGCACCGCAATCACCAGGGTGGGCTTCACTTTCCGGATGTCTTCCGCGACCGTCATGAAACTTTCGGCATACGCGATCGAGACCCCATAAGCCGCTTGATAGTAATAGCCGCCCAAACGTTCAAAGACATGGCTCAACGGAAGGAATGAAAGGATGGAATCCCGTTCGTCGATCTGGATACGTTGGAAGGCCCCCTGATAATTCGCGATAAAATTCCGGTGCGTCAGCATCACGCCCTTAGGCGCGCCGGTGGTCCCGGAGGTATAAATAATAGTCGCGAGATCGTCTGGCCCGACGCTTTTAACACATTGTTCATAGAGATCCCCGTGATCCAGATCATGGCAGCGACCCCTTTCCCGGAATGTTCCCAGAACCGGAACATCTCCCACCCCCTCCGGGGTTAAAAGAATGATGCCCGCCGGAAGAAACCTTGAACGGAATCCTTCGATCTTGAGATATTGTTCCTTCGTGGAAACGAAGAGCACCTTGAGATCGGCGTGATCGAGAATGTAGCGAATGTCCTCCAAAGACGCGGTGGGATAAATCGGCACGGTCACGGCGCCGAGACTCAGGATCCCGAGATCGGCAAAGGTCCATTCAGGGCTATTTTCCGAGAGTATCCCCACGTGATGGCCTTTGCGGATGCCGAGCGAATGGAGCGCCATTGCGATCTCCCGGACGATCTTCATCCACTCCTGCCAACTGTAAGAGCCGTTGAATTCTCCGTGGATCTTATAAAAAAGAGCTTTCTTGGCCCCGAAATACCGGGCACGGGCCTGAAAAACCTGGATCAGATTACCATTCTCTTCGACGCTATCGGTTGGAAATCCGGGACACTTCTGGGCCATGGGACTTCTCTCAGGAAGCGGAGACTTTAGCTTTCGGGATCTCTTTGGGAGTCACTTTCGGGGCCAAGCTGGCCGAGGCAGTCTTGAGATCTTCGACCACCTTCGTGTTGCGCAGGGTTTCTTCATGAATAATGCGCAACTTTTCTTGCGCCAAAAGGGCATTCTTCGCGGAGGGCCTTATACCGTTCTCTTGCTTCTGCGAAGCTTCCAGTTGATCGAGGATTTTTTGATGGATACGCGCCTGCTCCTGAACGCGCTGGAGCTGCAAGGAACTGCCATTTTGCACATTTTTGATCTTTTTATTCAGATCAAATATCTTCTGGATCTCCTGACGGATCTGGGGAACTGCAACATGCGCCACCGATGGAGGAGGTACATATCCTGGTTTCACAGGCATGGCAGGCGCGACCCGGGCAGAAGTTTTCCCGGCAACAGATTGCGTGGCACCGCCCCCCGCATCGGCCACGTTTCCGGCCTTTTCCATCATAAGTTCTTTACCGGTTTTGTGTCCAAAAAATTTAACGATTTGATCCCCAAGGGCCTGGGGGGTCGACGCCATAGACAAAGATCTTTTCGCCTTGGATCCCTTGGAGTCCGCAGAGGATGGCTTGCCATCCCCGGAACTTTGAGGAGCGGAAACCCCGAGTTGAAGCAGAAACAACAATGCCAACCCCAAGCTTAGCTTACGCACGATGCCCTCTCTTTTCAACAAGCCCACGGCTTTGCAACGGCACCATTCTCAAACTCCGCAAAAAACCCGCCGAAGCATCAACACCGTAAAGCGGCTGGATGATCTTACGCGCTCATTTTCATCCCGTGAATGGGGTTTTCTGCGAGGGCGCGATAAAAACTCCGAAGCGATTTCCTGCCGCCATTTCGGATTATTATAGCTTAAAACGTTATCGAAAAAATTTGTTTTTTCCTGAGATTTACTCAAAGCATATTTCTGTTCCATGATCCGTGTGCCACCCCCCTCTTCATTAACGAGTGAACGATTGGGGGCAAACTTCCTTTTTTATCACAAGGCACTGCGCCAAGAAAGGCTCCCCAAATTCAACCAATTTGTCATCCCGGACGACCCCCTTCGTTTGAAAATTCTCCGTGAGGATCACAAAGTTGATGGGTTTTATTCTAGCAGAAGCTGGCGTATGTCCGCCAGCTGTTCACGAGTCTTCTTCACGCCTTCTTCAATGAACTTTCCCGCGGAAAAAAATTCGATCCAATGGGCGTCGGGAACGGCGGCGTGGATAAAAATATCGGCTTCGCTTCCTTCCATGCGGGCAATCTCGAACTCAGTGAACATAATGGAATTCATCAGAACGTTAAAGATATTCGACGTGTAGCGGCGCTGAACACGGTCCAGTGTCTTCATCGCGATCCGTTGCCAATAGCCCCGCTGCTGGAACCCCTGATGAAAGGCCTTACGCCGCAGCTCATTGCGTTCGATCAAATCCTTGGGAGCCGGTAGAACATTGACCGCGATGATCTTGCGAACGCCCATATTTGAAAGGATCCTCACCGGCAGGGGATCCACGATCCCGCCATCGATCAGATAACTTCCCTTGTAGGGATAAGGACGCAAAAAACCCGGGATCGAGATCGACGCGCGGACCGCGTTGAGCACACTCCCGGAATCCAACACCACTTCTTCCGAGGTTAAAAGGTCCGTGGCCACCACCTTAACCGGGATCTTGAGGTCCATAAAGGTCATATCTTTCAAATACGCAGACAAAAATCGAACGATCTGATTCCCTTTAAAAAATCCGCGATGGATCGCCGAAATGTCCTTGAAACCCAACAGCTTGAAGAACACATTCTTCCGGTCCAGGGATTTGATGATCTTCTCCATCTCATACGAATCATAGCCTGCGGCCCAAAGCATCCCGATGAGAGCCCCGATACTAGAACCCGCAAGAACGTCCACGGGAATCTTCTCCTGTTCCAGGACCCGGAGCGCCCCAATATGCGAAAGACCATACGCGGCACCGCTGCCAAGCACTAAACCCACCAACCGCTCCGACCACTCCTTGGCCAGAAAGGTGATGGTCTTTTCATACTGATACCGCTGGTATTGAAGCGACGGAAGCGTGGAAAAAAGCTGTATCTCTGCGGGCACCCCAGGGCCCTCCGCGGTAAAAGACTTCCCCTGTTGAGAGGGCGTGATGATCTTGATCTCGTTCTTGTTAAATCCAAAGTCCTGACAGAGCTCTCCTACTTTCTTCGACGCAAAGGCGAAAACGTCCGTCCTTTTTTCCGCCCAGAGATAAACACGATCCGAATAATTGAGGGCCTTGACGGCGACGGGGGTGTTGCTATCCGGAAGACAGATCACGAGATAGTCATAACGGTAGGTCAAATAAGTGAGAAGTGCCGTGAATTTTTTTTCATCCTCATTCAAGGCCGCATTCAACACAAACGGCAGGAAATCAAAGCTGTCTTCACGAACCAGGATGGCTTTTTGGATCGATGGCTCGTTGGACGGATCCATCGTCTTAAGATCGAATCCGGAAGCATCCCCCTGGCGGAACTCGGCCGGGAGAAGATTCTTCAATTTCCCGGAGAGATCCAGAAGCAACGCTTTACTGCGGGTCTCATACCGCAAGGCCTTGATAAAATCCGCAAGGAAGCCCGCCATCCTTTCGGTAGAAGCCGCAAAATAGAAAGCCGCGATGCGGACCTCTCGCCGGTGATGGCCATAACCCAGACTTTCGCGGGTTAGATGCCGCCCGAGGGATCGGCTTAAATGGAGCGCGAGTGCCGGAATCTCATGAAGAAGCTTTTGAAAACTTTCGGCGCTGATCTTGAGTGCCACAGCATCGGTTTTGGCCTCTACCGACGTGCTGTGTACGTTGCCGGTCAAAAGTGAGGTTTCGCCGAAATGCTCTCCGCGATAGAAAAAAAGAAGCGTGGATTCCTTTTCCGGACCGCGAGCACGATTAAAAAGACGGAAACGCCCTGAAACAATGATATAAAAAGCGTCCGGCACCGTCCCCTCTTCGTAAACAATGTCGCCGCGCTTGAAGCCCACTAATCGGGAATGCTTCTCAATAAGGGCTTGTTCTTCCGGCGCCAAAGAAGAAAAAAGAGAGACCGGTTCGGCTAAATACCCCGCCTTCACCTCAGGCTCGACCTTCTTCCCAAAAGTGAAAAAATTCATCATAAGCGTTTATCGGCAGAAAATGCTATTCACCTTATAGTCCCAATTCCTATCAATTTCAGCGAAGATGAAATTGGGGCAATCCTTGTCAACTTTTCATAAAATTAAATCTTTGACGTGGAAAGAAAAAAGGGGCGCCATTGGCGCCCCTTTGAACTGACGAATCTTTTAAATTGCCTGATGCCCCAGGCGGGGAAAAACATCCCCGGCAAACGGCCGGGAAAAAGGCTAAAAAAACGTTCTCGAGGGTTCTACCTCACCATTCCTGGACGCTTTCCGGATCCGCGTAATCATTGACCTTGGTCTCAAGCCAGTGATTGTACGCATAATCCAGCACACGGAACTTATCGACCGGATCCATATTCGTCAACCGGACTCCTTGGTCGTACCCCTGATCCGTTCCCTCGGAAGGCCGGGACCACATGACCAACCCAGAGCTGAAAATCGGCTTCGGATCATCCGGGATCGTGATCTCCAAATCCAACGGAGTCCCTTCTTGAAGCGATTTATCTGAATTGATTTTCAGGCCTTCACGGCAAAGATCCCGGCTCAACCCGATCCCTTTTACCGACGTCGACTCGGTCCCGGTGAACTTCACGCTCATGTACGCGTCAAAGCGCTTAAATTTGCGCTTATCTCTTTCCATCGCTTCCTCCTTTACTTTTTTTTCGCACTCGCATTACCGGAAAAAGGCTGACTTACTACTAGTTAAATATCGACTTCTTCATGCGTTTAATTAATTTAAAACACCTTCACTCGGAAGGAAAGTAACACATAGGCTTGGATTTTACAAGAGGCCAAGACGATTTTTTTGGCCCTAGATCATCTCCAAATCTTCGAAACCAGTGCACTGTAAAAATTGAGAAAATAAAGGTTCTAAAGTAACGCAACCCGTTATAAATAAAAGACTTATCGAAAATTGACGAACTGGACCGGCAAAGTCAGGGGTGCGGCTCTCAGGTGCTGTATCACGAACTGAAGGTCATCTTTACTTTTAGAGGAAACCCGGATCTCGTCCCCTTGAATGGCCGCCTGAACCTTTACAGAAAGGTCCTTGATGATCTTTACGATTTCCTTGGCCTTCTCCTGGGGGATCCCCTGAGTAAGGGTCACTTCTTGCCGGAGACAACCGTCAAAGGCCTTCTCCGGAGTTTTTAAATCAAGCGCCTTCGGAGAGATCTTCCGGCTGGCCATCCTCGTCTTAAGGATATCCTGCAGGTTCCTGAGCTTCATATCATCATCCGCAATAAGAAGGATTTTTTTCTCTTTCTCATCCCTAAGGAATTCCACGGAGCTTTTACTTCCCTTGAAATCAAACCGGGTTTGGAGCTCTTTCTTCGCCTGATTAACGGCGTTGTCGACTTCCTGAAGATCGACTTGAGAAACGATGTCAAAGGAGGCAAGTTGGGCCATGGGCAAAACCCCGCTAAGATTTTTTTGAGGGCGGCGTGATGAAGGCTTTCAGACGCTTTCGGGAGAACTCATCCAGATCTAAAAACTCAAGACCCGTGTCAAAATTCTTTTTAGAGGACTTCCTGTCCTGGCTCGGGATCACCCACACACTACGCCCGGTGCACCGGACGGGAGGCTCGCCGTCCTTAAGTTCCAGGCTGATCTTGCAACGGTCGAACCGCTCCAAGGGCTCCGGGAGCATGACCGAAACACCCCCCAACCCGACATCTTCGGTACTTGCGGTAAAGGCTTTTTGCTTGCCCACGGGTTGGACCTCTACCTCGCAGGTCAGATGAAGCCTTGGAAATTTCCGTTTATTAAACCCGTCCCAAAGAGAGTTCATGACCGGTTCGTCCTGACAAAAGCATCTTGAAAGGGCCGGGCGACTTCCTGCCCCCGAAATTTCAAAAGCTGAGACTGGGCCTCGGCCGCGGTACGAAATCCTCCGATGAGCACCATGTAAAAAACACGTCCACTCGACCGCGTATTCTCTTTGACAAAAGCGCTAAACCCCGAGCTTTTTAAGGCCTTTACGATCGAATCGGCATCCTGGGAGGACGGGTAGGTCACGACCTGAATCACATAAGGATCAGCCTTGGAAGCGGATTGCCCGGACGAGGGCTTCGAAGCCCGGACCGGGACCGGAGTGACCACCACGGGGCGTTCCGCCACGGACGCAGAAGAAACGACCGCCGCCACAGGAACCGTGGGCTTTGCCGGGATCGATTCGCCGGGAATTTTATACCGAACACGCATCGCTTCTTCCCGCTGGGAATTAAGCGCGTTCACTCCCCAAAAAAGAAGAAAAACAACAAGGCCTGCCGTCCCCCAATAAAAAATCCGGCGGAGGGCTACTTGCCGGGGATCTAAAAAAAATCTAACCCACTCTCCCGTTTTTCCGGAAAATCCCTTGATGAAATCCAGGAACGCGGGCAGTTTATTTTCAAGAGAGGGTTTGTGACGAAAACGAGCGTAGAGATCCGAACTTGACGACGCCGAAGCGGAAGGAGCAGGCTTCCTTTCAAAATCATGAAGCGGAACATAGCGCGATGCGTGTTCGACTGGCTTTTGTTCCGGAGAGACCTGACGGGGGGAAAACTCCGGATCGGACAGCGCCTCCCTTTGCACGTTAAAAAGATCAAAGGACGCATCTTTCTCCAGAGAAGATTCTTTCGGGAACGACGGCGCCACCGCCGACACTTTAAGAGATTCCCGATCCCCGGTCACAACATGCGAGATGTCTTCAGAGAACTCGCCATAAAGCTTTTTTTGGATTTCGGATTCCGAAAGCACCGAAGAAGATGAGTCGGTATTTTTTTTCTTCCTGAAAAACCCCATGCTAGCCCCCCCCCTTCACGGCATGGACATCCTTTCGGAGACACAGCGAAAGCTTGATGAGTTCGATGGGCCCCAGGACGATATGCGCGCGCTGAACAAAACCGTCCTTACGGCAAAGATCGATCGCCCCCGACATCTTGGAGGTGGTCTTGAAAACAACCTCTTCGTAACCCACCTCGCGGCAGAAGTCGAGCGCACGATCAATCATCCGCTTACCGATCTTCAGATTACGATGCGAGGGTGCGACGAATAGACGGCGAAGCAACGCGACCCGTCCATCCTCTTTCTTGATCGCGACGGTTCCCACCACCTTATGGGATTTATCGTCCACCGCCACAAAGAACGCCTCACCGATCCCGCCGTACGCTTTTTCAATGCACTCAACATCTTCGGTCGGATAAGCGTGCTTGGCGTCATGAAACTCGCTATCCATAATACTGCTAATGAGATCAACCACGGCCGCATCATCACTTTGCATGGATCTTCGAATCGTAATCATAAAGGGATTCGTCGGGCTCCTTTAAGCTTTTTTGGCTTCGCCGGCCGGTTTCCCGGCAGTTTTTCCTGCGCCAGGCTTCCCAACAGCGCCTGCGGGTGCAGCGGCGCCTGGGGCCGCAGCATCTTCAGCGGCTCCTGCCTTCGCTTCTTTAACCTTCTTCATCTTGATCTTAAGGGATTTCACTTTCGGAAGATTGTAAACCGTTATGCGATCGCTCCATTTGCCCATTTCCTGGAGCTTCTTGACGCGTTCAAGACGCTTAAAAACATTTCGGTGTTTGGCTCCGACGCTGTCAGAACGCAGACTAGGATGTTGAGACATAAGACACTGGACTCCTTTGTTTTTGAATTGGATCGGTCCGAACAGTTATGCTGTTGGAGGAGCGTATTATACCGATGCGAGGGGAAAATGGCTAGCTGAAAAGTTCGAAAAAATCCGATTTTTGAGCTGTCGGAAACGCGAATTCAGCCTGATCAGCGGACCATCGGCCGCACATAGGCGTCGCCTGAAACAAGCCCCTGAGTCCTCAGCTGTTTAAGGAGCAGGGACGCCTCCTGGCGTGACTGGAATGCCGAAATACAGACTTGTAGGTGCTTGCCGCTCGGGATCACAAAGGAACGGTATCCCTTTTGAGTAAGTTTTTGGATCTCACGATCCGCGGCCGACTGGGTAATATAGGTCACATGCTGGATCGTGTACTTTCCCTCAGTCTTCATAACCTCCGCCACGGGCTTAGGCAATTCCGCGACCGTGATCGGGACTTCTTTAGGAACAGATTCATCGGGCATGGCTCCGGGAGGGGTCTTCTCGACGGAAGCGAAGACAACCTGAGACGTTGCCGAAGAAAAGTCCTCGGCAGAAACCGAGCGACTCCCCTGGGTTTCGCGCAAAGGCCTCTTCCCTTTTTCAACTCCCCAAGAAAAAGTCAGCACATAGATAACAAGCAGAACGAGCGTCAACCCTATCGCCTGGTCGAGACGCAGCGTGATAAAGTTCTTTTCAAGAAAAGAAGTTTTTGGAACCGTCGAATCCTCCGAAAGGGTCCGGGGTAATGGCAGATCGAATAATTCCGTTTGCATGGTTAAATCCTCCGTACATGTATTTACGGCAACTCGTACGGAAGATTTAATTAAAATTGGATCTAGGCTGGCGGATGAAAGATGACGAAGTTCTTGTCCTAAGATTTTTGATGAAAGATTTCGGATAGGACTTCGGCTTTTACGCCATCCATCATCCTCTTTCCGTCATCCTGTTTTATTTGGGGAGTCTAATTCTCTTGGGCGGCCACCAGATCATGAAGGCTTTACCCACCAGATCATTTTTGGGGACAAATCCCCACTGACGACTGTCGGCGGAATGGGCAGAATTGTCTCCCAGCGCAAAATAGTGGCCGTCCGGCACGCGAATCACCTGACCGGACTTACCGAACTCCCAGTCCTCAACATTGTAGTAGGTGTTCTTTGAAAACGGCGGATCGGTCATCGGCTTCCCGTTGACGATCAGCACCCCTTTGCGTATCTCAAGCGCTTCTCCCGGAAGCCCCGCAAGTCGTTTGACGAAATCTTTTTTGCGGTCAAGCGGGTACTTGAATACGATGATATCCCCGCGCTCGGGCGCGTGGAAACGATAGCTCAACTTATCGACAAAGATCTTGTCCTCTTCCATAAAAGTCGGTTTCATGGACCCGGTCGGGATCTTATAGGGCCCAAAGATGAACGTGCGAATAAAAATGGCCAGCACTGCCGCAATCAGAAGCGGTTCACCCCAGTTCTTCCATTTCTGGAAAAGCCAGCGACGGGGCTCAGACCGGGAGAATTGCCACTCCTGAACGAGTTTAGCCCGGTAAATGTAGGCCAGCACCAGGGCCACCGGCAGGATCCAAAGATATTTCTGAATGACTTGAACCAGGTTCAATCCCATGTTATTCCACCTTTAGAATGCTGATAAAAGCTTCTTGCGGAAGATCCACCTTCCCGATCTTTTTCATACGCTTCTTCCCTTCTTTCTGTTTTTCCCAGAGTTTGCGCTTGCGCGTGATGTCGCCGCCGTAACATTTGGCCGTCACGTTCTTTTTGATCGCGGCAATCGAATCGCGGGCGATCACCTTCGCCCCGATCGCCGCCTGGATCACGACTTCAAACATCTGTCGGGGGATCACTTCCTTGAGTTTCTCCACGAGCGCCTTGCCGCGAGGATAAGCTTTTTCCTTCCAGGTGATGATCGCGAGCGCATCCACCGGTTCCCCGTTGATCAGGATATCCATCTTAACCAGGTCCGACGGCTTATGGCCGATAAATTCATAGTTGAGCGATCCGTAACCGGCCGTTAGTGACTTAATCTTATCATAAAAATCCATAACGACCTCGGAAAATGGGATCTCATAGGTCAGCACCGCGCGTGTCGCGTCGAGATATTCCGTGCTCTTATAGGTCCCGCGGCGGTCCTGGCAAAGCTGCATGATCACTCCGAGCGCGGTGGAAGGGATCATCACATGCGCGCGGATATACGGTTCCTCGATGATTTCGATCTGCTGAACCGGCGGCAAATTCGTGGGATTCTCGATCTCGAGGATCTCCCCCTTGGTTGTAAGCACTTTGTACCGGACATTCGGCGCGGTGATGATAAGCTGGAGATTAAATTCGCGTTCGAGCCGCTCCTTAATGATATCCATGTGCAGAAGCCCGAGAAATCCGCAGCGATACCCGTGCCCGAGTGAAGCCGAGGATTCCGGCTCATACACAAAAGAGGAATCATTGAGCCGGAGTTTCGCAAGAGCATCTCTCAAGAGCACAAAATCATTGGCCTGGATCGGATAAAGGCCGCAGAAGACCATAGGCTTCACGTCCTGGTAGCCGGGCAAAGGTTCCGTGGCAGGATTAAGGGCCAACGTCATCGTATCCCCGATCTTTACATCGGAGATATCCTTGATGTTCGCGTTCACATAACCGACTGCACCGACCCCGAGTTCATCGACCACCTCCGGGTTCGGATTGAAGATCCCGATCTGATCGACCTCATGCTGGTGCCCGGTCTGCATCATCAGAACCTGATCGTGCGTCCGGAACTTTCCATCGATGATCCTGAAATAAGCCACAACCCCCTGATAGCTGTCAAATTTGGAATCAAAGATGAGCGCCCTCAAAGGTTTCTCAAGGTCTCCTTGCGGCGGCGGGATCTTGTCAATAATGGCCGTCAGGATCTCCTCGGTGCCTTCCCCGGTCTTCGCGCTCGACAAAATGATCTCTTTTTCATCCACACCCAAAAAATCAACGATCTCTTTCTTGACCCGTTCCGGCTCCGCGGTCGGCAGATCGATCTTCGTCACGATCGGAATGATCTTCAGATTGCGCTCCATGGCCAGATAAAGATTGGTCACGGTCTGCGCCTGGATTCCCTGCCCGGCATCCACCAAAAGCAGGACGCCCTCGCAGGCCGCAAGACTTTTGGAGACCTCATAGGTGAAATCGATATGGCCCGGCGTATCGATCAGGTTGAGCCAGTAACTTTTATAATGGATGCGCACCGCACGGGCTTTGATCGTAATGCCGCGTTCACGCTCCAGCTCCATGTCATCCAGGATCTGGTCACGGAACTCGCGCTTGGTGATGGCGCCGGTGTCCAAAAGCAAGCGATCGGCGAGCGTGGATTTGCCATGGTCAATATGCGCAATGATGGAGAAATTTCTGATCTTGGAGGGGATCATCAGAATTTCTTAAAGATCTCCCGGAATTCCAGGATGGCTTTCGCACGATCGGCTTTCCCAAAAACGGCGCTTCCCGCGACCAGGATATCCGCGCCCGCCTCAAGGGCCTGCGACGCGTTACCTACACCGATCCCGCCATCCACGGAAATGAGCCCCTGAAACTTCGGACGCAGGATTTTGACCTTTTCCATCATCTCCGGCATGAACGACTGCCCGCCGAATCCGGGCTCGACCGACATAACGAGAATAAGGTCTAGCTCCTTGAGATAGGGGAAAAGGGTCTCGACAGCGGTCTTGGGACGAAGCGAGATTCCGACCTTTGCGCCCAAAGTTCGGATCATTTGAAGTACGCCGCGAACATCTTTTTCCGTTTCAACATGGACCGTAAGCCAGTCGGCGCCGGCTTTGCGGAATTCCTCAATATATCGGGAAGGCGCATCGATCATCAAATGAACATCCAGCGGAAGCTTCGTGACTTTACGGATCGCATTCACGACGAGCGGCCCAATCGTAAGATTCGGCACAAAATGCCCGTCCATCACGTCGATATGGAGTGCGTCACATCCCGCCCTTTCCACATCCCGGATTTCCTCGGCCAACCGGCTGAAATCAGCCGAAAGTAAACTCGGCGCGATCATTATTTTCTTCATAGGGCTGCCCTCAGGCTCCTTCAATGACTAGATTTTTTGTGATCTCGCGCTGCATATTTTCAGGCACTGGCCCGATCAGTGAAAGATTCAGATTCCCGGTCCGGAAAATCCCCTGCGCGACCCGCTGGATGTCCTCCGGTGTCGTCGTCTCGATCTCCCGGCGGATCTCCGCCTTGTCCGGCAACTCCCCCGAGCAAAGGGCTTTTTCGCCCGCCCAAAGCAAATGGTCCAGCGTGTCTTCCACGCCCAACGAAACCTGACTCATGAAATAATCCTTCGCGCGGCGGAGTTCGCCCGGCCTCACAAAACTTCCCTTTATCTTCGCGAGTTCCTTCATGATCAGCGCCACGGCCCGCACGGTCTTTTTGGTTTCCACGCCAGCCGACACCGTAAAGGCCCCGGTGTCCTGATAGCCCGAAATACCGGATTTGATCTCGTAGGCAAGCCCCCTTTTTTCACGAACCTCTTCAAAGAGACGACTCGACATATTCGCCCCAAGAATCACATGGAGAAGCCCCAGTTTATAACGGTCCGGATGCGTGCGGGAAAGGGCGTGAAGCCCGATCACCAAATGCGTCTGTTCGGTCGTCTTTTCATAATAATGCGTGCGTGGTTGGGTCTGCGCGCTTTTCGCCGGGATAAAAACGGAAGATTTCTTCGGCTGACGCGTTTTGTAAATGTCCGCAACTTTCGCCAGGACCTCGTCGTGATCCACATCCCCGGAAACCGAAACGAGGATATTGCTATTATGGTAATAGTCTTTCTTGTATTTCAAGATGTCGGCGCGCGTCATCCGGGAAACTGTTTCCGGAGAACCGGCAAGCGTCCGGCCAAGCGGCTGATCGGGCCACAGAAGCTCTCCCATCAGGTCATGCACGTGGTGGGAAGGCACATCGCGATACATCTTGATCTCCTCAAGGATCACGGGCCTTTCCTTGGCCAGCTCATCCGCCGGGACCGTCGAGTGGAGCACCATGTCGGAAAGAACATCAAGCGCGCGCGGGTAATACTGCTTCAAGAGCTTCGCGAAATAGCAGGTCATTTCTTCGCCTGTGAAAGCGTTCAGGACCCCGCCCACGCCCTCGATCGCTTCCTTGATCTGGCGCGTATTCCGTGTCGGTGTGCCCTTGAACATCATGTGCTCCAGAAAATGCGAGATCCCCGAGATCTTCTTGGATTCGTAACGGCCCCCGGCCTTGACCCATATCGCGACAGCCGCCGAATCGCGATTGGCCATCGGTACCGTCAGGACTCTCAAGCCATTGTCTAAAGTGGTCAATTGGTAGGTCATAATTTTCCTTTATGAGTTCGCGATCGTACTGTCTAAATAGTTCTGCAATATTCTTTGGGCGGCCAACTGATCGATGACTTCCCTGCGTCTTTCACGTCTCACATCCGCCGAGATCAGCATCCGTTCCACTTCTTTGGACGAAAGCCGCTCGTCCCACATCACGACCGGCACCGCAAGCCGCGCCTGATACCACTCGACTTCCCGGGCCCTTTTCTGCGCCGCGATCCCCATCTCACCCTTAAGCGTCACGGGAAGGCCTACCACGACCTTCTCGGCTTTGTGCTCGAGGATCAATTTCTGGATCTGGGCCAGGACTTGTTCCCGTCCTTTTACTTCGATCGTCTTTACCGGAAACGCGATCGTCGTCCCGGCCGGCACGAACGCAACCCCGATCCTTTTCTCGCCAAGATCAAGCCCCAGGAGTGCCCCTCTCATGAACCGTGTATCGCATGCGACATTTTAAGAATAAAACGTTCGGCGGCAGGAACACCGCGCTTCAAATGTTCGATCACCGCGCTCCCGACGATCACGCCGTCCGACATTCGGGAGATGGCCCTCGCCTGCTCCGGCGTGGAGATACCGAACCCGGCCAAAACCGGCTTTGAAGTCATGCGCTTTAATTTCGCGAGATGGACCCTCAGGTCCCCGGGAAGAGCTGTCCGCGCTCCCGTCACACCTTTAAGCGAAACATAATAGACGAACCCTTGAGACTTCCCTACAAGCATCTTCGCCCTTTTATCCTTCGTCGTCGGAGCCACCAACTGCACCCTGTGCAGCTTTTGTTGCCGGCATACCTTCTGGAATTCCGTTTCTTCTTCCGGAGGCAGATCCGGAATGATCAAACCATCCAGCCCCGCGCTTCTCGCGTCCCGCGCAAAATCCTTTCCGCCGTACGAAAAGACCGGATTAAAATAACCGAAGAACAGAATCGGGACCCTGGAGCCTTTTTGGCGGAGACGGCGCACGAGAGCGAATGCGTCTTTGATTGAAACATTTTTTCTAATGGCCCGCTCGGAAGAATACTGGATCGTCGGACCGTCCGCGAGCGGGTCTGAAAAAGGAAAACCCAATTCGATAATATCCACCCCCGCTTTCTCGGAAGACAGGACGAGCCGCTCCGTCGCAGCGAGGCTGGGATACCCCAGCGTCAGAAAAATGCAGAACAGCTTCCGCTTCTTTTTCTGAGTTTCCCGGATTTTAATCGTTAGGTGATTTTTCAATGTTCACTTCCCTTATGATCGCTTTGACTGCAGTCTGCCGCCTGCGGCCCGTAGTCTCAAAGATGCTGCTGCACCGTATGAATATCCTTGTCCCCACGACCTGAGAGACACACGATTACAATATCCGAACTCCGGGTCTTGGGCATCAGTTTGGGTAAATAACCCAGCGCGTGCGCGGGTTCAAGCGCCGGCATGATCCCTTCGAGTTTTGTTAAAAGATCAAAACCCTTGAGAGCGTCACGGTCCGTGACGGCGTGATAGGACACGCGCCCGGAATCTTTCAAATATGAATGTTCCGGCCCCACGGAAGGATAATCGAGGCCTGCCGAAATCGAATGCGCAAGCAGGACCTGGCCGTTCTTATCCTGAAGCAAATAACTTTTCATGCCATGCAAAATACCCGGCCGTCCCTTTGTGATGGAAGCCGCATGATGAGGCGTGTTAACACCCTCGCCCGCCGCTTCGACCCCGATCATGCGGACGCTCCGGTCTTTAAGAAATGGATGGAAAAACCCCATGGAGTTACTGCCACCGCCGACACAAGCCAAAAGGTAATTCGGAAGACGTCCCGCGGCTTTCACGATCTGGCGCCGCGTTTCTTTCCCGATGACCGACTGGAACTCACGGACCATTTCCGGATAAGGATGCGGCCCCACGACCGAACCCAAAAGATAATGCGTATCCTCGACATTCGTGACCCAATCCCGGATCGCTTCATTCGTCGCGTCCTTAAGCGTCTTGGATCCTGAATGAACCGCCCGCACTTCCGCTCCGAGCAGCTTCATCTTGTAAACGTTCAGGGCCTGGCGTTCCATATCCACCGCGCCCATATAAACCACGCACTTAAGTCCAAAAACACAGGCCGCCGTCGCGGACGCAACGCCATGTTGTCCGGCGCCGGTCTCGGCCACGACACGGGTCTTGCCAAGCCGTTTGGCTAAAAGCCCCTGCGCGAGCGTGTTATTGATCTTATGCGCACCGGTGTGAAGCAGGTCTTCGCGCTTGAGAAAGATCCTTCCCCGACCGAAACGATTGGCAAGATTTTTTGCTTCATAAAGCGGGGTCGGACGTCCGGCGTAGGTCTCGAGGTAATGCCGCAGTTCTTCCCGGAACTTTTTATCGTTTTTGATCGCCCGATAGGCCATGGTCAATTCCTCACAGGCCTTCACGAGTGTTTCGGGAACATAGCGCCCGCCATAAACACCGAAATGGCCCTTTACGTCAGGAAGTTTCTTCATACCTTCACCTCAGCAATGTCCGAATCCTTCACCCAGCCGCTCTCCCCGTTCGTCAAAAGTACGCGGCTCCAGTCTTCACGCCGGTCCATCACGAACACCTTGATACCCTCGCCCATGCGGAAGGCGACCTGGTCATGCTCCGAGGGACCATAATGGGCTTCGCACTCTTTTTGCATCACGATCGCATCGCGGATCACATTGCTCTGCACGTGTTTGCCAAAAGCCACAAGCACCGCAAGCAAGAGCACGATAAAAACAAATCGCTGCCACGGATTCCAAAAGACCCCGCGCCCGTTCAGAAAAAAGAGTATCCCTCCGGCCAGAAAAACAAACAAGACGGCGAGGGCCACAACATAAACCTCCCGCTCGGTTGCGTATTTCAGCACGACCTCCGTGGCCTTCAGGTACCAGTTGCGCGTATCCTCAACGCGGTATTCCAAAAGTCCGCGCGTGTAACGCAGATTCTCCCGTATATCTCCGTTCCGCGGATCGAGACGCAGGGATTTTTCATAATTGAGGATCGCGCGACTCAGTTTCCCAAGCCGCACATACGTATTCGCCAGATCATAATAAAAGACCGCGACATGGGGCTCCTGGGCGATCAGAGACTCGTAAAGCTCCGCAGCCTTCGCGTAATCCCCGGTCCGGTAACCCGCATTGGCCTCCTGAAAGATCTTGGCCGTTTCCGCGCCTGCACAAACAGCGGGCGCAAGCCATAACGCGATCATTAAAAACAACGCGAGCCGTTTCATTTTCGCATCCTCTCGATCCGGTTCACCGTATCCTGGAAGATCTTGAGCCCGATCTTTTTTGACGCCTGAGGGATCGAGCCCTTCCCAAAACGGGATTCATCACAAAGACGGTAGAGTTCAAACACGTCCTTCAGATGCGCGTCGTCCGCCCCGAAATGCACGGCAAGCGTCTCTTCAAGATCCTGACGCGTCACACCATAGGTCGAAAGATTCCACTTGTCCGTGATGTACTGGATCATGGCCTTCTCAAGCTCGACAAAAAAAGCCGCGGCATCCTCCTCCTTCGAGGAATGCGCGAGCTTCTTGAGCCTGCTCATATTGACCGACGCCGTCGCTCGGGCCGTCTTCCGGCGCCGCAAGGCCTGATCTTTTGAAAAAAGCCGGTCCTGGCGGTCCTTCATCCAGAGTACCAGAAGCAACACAAACAGGAGCAGGTCCCCCCATAGGAGGATCGCATAGACCCCATCCGCTGCGTGACCCGGAAAAGCCTCAGGGATTTTTTCGTCAATATAGCGGATGCCCTTTCCTTCCGACTTCACCTGCTTTTGGAAGATGGCATTTCCCGCAAGCTCTTGCGGCATCTGAAAATTCTGTTCGGAGTGCTCCACCTGAATCGGAAAATTCGGTGTCCTCAAGGTCACGTACTTTTCCTGCCGGGGATCGAAGAAACTAAACTCGACCGGCGGAATAAAAGAACTTCCCTCCTCTTTGGGAATAAAAACGACCTCGAAACTTTTGGTGCCCCCGATCACATTCTCAGTTTGAAAGAGTTTGGAGTTGGTGTCCGCATCATAGGTCTTAAAACCCGTGAGCGCCGGAACCTTCGGCCGCGTGATCGTCTCGATATTCCCTTCGCCCTCGATGACCATCTTAAGCGTCACCGGCTCATTCTGCTTCACTTTTTCCTTATCGACCGCGGCCGAAAGACGGAAGTTCCCCACCGCGCCCTGGAAACTCTCCGGCTTTCCATTTTCCGGCAAAGGCTTCACGACAAGCTGGATGGGCGGAGGCGCGAGCAAACGGTTCTGTCGCCGTGCGAAAAAAGAACCTCCGGTAAAAAAACTATCGCTGAAAAATTCATCGAAGGCGTTCGACCCTTGCGGCTCCTCGCGGATCGAGACCTTGAGAGTTCCGGGCTGGATCGTGTAATTGCCGGGAGCCGTCGGAAAAAGCGCAAGTTTTTTCACATCCGCTTTTACATAGCGTTTGCCGTTGGCGCGGACCGTCTCGCGGGGCACATCCCGGTCCATAGGAAATTCTTCGATCCAAAAACCGCTTGTCTCGGGCTCTTTGTCGAATCCCTCATAACGCGTGTCATAGCGGGTATAAAGCGAATAGGTCAGAAGCATCTGCTCGTTCTGGTAAAGAGTCTTCCGGTCGACCCACGCCTGGACAAAAATATTATCATCGGTCCCCGGAGACGCCGTGAAAGCCTCATCCTGAGGAATCGTTTGCGGGACCGAAGACGGCCTGGAGGGTTGTGTCGTAACGCGTTGCGGCGATGCCTGCGGCGCTCCTGGCATCTGGCTCTGGCCGCCCGACACTTCGATCTCAAGCGGTTCCGTCCGGAGAATATTCTGCCCCACTTGAACTTCGACGGGACTCAGCGTAAAACGTCCGGCCCGCTGGGGGATGAGCGTATAGCTGAATTCGACGTTCGAGGAGGACACCCCGTTAATGACCGAGATGTGGGAAGCGCGGCCCGTATAGTAGGTTTCAAACCCGTCGAGTTGCGAAAGTCTCGGGGCCTGAAGATTCATGCTCTGCCCGGTCACGCGAATACTGAGCCGTACCTCCTCCCCGGGCTGCACGGAACGCTTGTCCAGACTGGCGGACACACGCACTTCCTCGGCCTGAAGGGCTGGGGCAAAAACGCCCCAAATAATGAGTGCTGCACAAAGGATTTTTTTCATATACAGGTCACAGAAGCGGGTATTGTATAGGAATCACAACGCAATTTCAAACAACGAGTTAAGTGAAGAACGCTTCAGCGAAAGCTTCTGAAGGAGCCGGTCAAGTTCCCCCGTGGTTTTCACCCTCGCGTGAAGCTCGAATCCGGGTTCTTCGAAACCCTGAACGGGCTCCAGGCGAAACTCCTTGGCATCGCGAAGGATATCCGACCGCCGCTCTTCAAATGCCTCGAGATAAAGCGAATACCCGGGAAAACGCAGGCGTTTGACGCGGGAAAAGAACCGGTCCGCTTTCGTGCGCGGGTCCATCCCCTGCGTGCCCAGCCCGGCAAGGACCTTATGTTCTTTACAAAGCTCCCGGAAACATCTCCCCGTCCCTTTCATGAGATCCGACAACCATTCCCCGGCCTGAAGCAGCTGGGAACTCGTCAACCTCACTTGAGCCCCGATGGATCGGGCAAAATAATCCTGGTCGTCTGCCGAAAATTTTAAAAAAGGAAGCACCCCCCGAAGTGGCAGTTGCCCGTCCTCAACAAGATCCTTGAACGATGGGGAAAATTGATCGGCCCTTCGGTAAAACTCCAGCAAAGCCTTATCCTCAGAAAGTCCGAGAAGGGGCATCACGACCGAAAGAATCTCACTCTCTTTAAAATGGAACTCCCGGGCCGCCATCCCAAGCGCCCGGGCCCGGTCCATGTCCGAGCATCTTTGTCTCCAGTTAGAAACGAGATTTAAAAGAAAAGCGCCTTTCGGTTTCATTTTCTCCGTGACAAGTACGGGGATTTCTTTCAGTTTCAAAGTCTGCGCCGCAAAAAGGCGCCTGTGGCCCGCGATCACGGCCGGACGCGCGGCATTCGTCACAACGACCGGCATCAGAATCCCGGAGCGCTTCACCGACGCCAGAAGTTCCACATCTTTCAGTCGGTACCGGTAACAAAACGGCATTTCACCCCGTACACACCGGGTGTTCGTTTTGCAAACACCCGGTGTTTGCAGGGTCGTAATGTTTATGTTATTGTGGAAAGCCATTCCTTCTCCAATTGTGAGACTGAAATCCCAAGCACTTCCTCAATCGCCTGTTCTGCGGGTTTCCCTTCCTTGAACTTCAAAAGAATCTCTTTCATTCGATACATCTGATAACGCTCGACCATATAGCTGACCAGCTTATAAACCTCCTGATAAAAAAGAGCCGCTTCCATCGGGTCCATTTTGTCTTTTTGTAAATCCTCGGAAAGCAACAGACTCATTGGCACAAGAGCCTTCGTCCGAGCGGCCGCCTTGAAAACGGTCGCATTCACCTGCAGGACCTTATTTTGCTCATATTGAGCCAAGCCTTCGTGGATCCAAGCCGGAGCGCGCCCGCCGCTCAAAAAAGCCACGAACGCATGGGTCATCTCATGGGCCGCGGCCGCTCCGAGATCAAGTTCTTTAAAACCCTGGTGGTAGGCCGGAAGCCGTATTTTGCCGTCATAGAGCCCGGCGACCCACAAGGCCTGCCCGGTCACATCGTGAAACTCCTGGTTGCCATAAAAAAGCACCACGGTCTTATGGTTAAAATAAGTGCCAAAGTCCTGCGAGATCTGACGGTACGTGTTTCGCAAAAGGTTCTCTAACCAATACCCCTCGTAGCCCTGCTCGCCCTTCCGGTATTTGATAATGAAGTGCTCTTCATCGTAAGTGTCGAGATCTTTTTCGACGGAATTCTCTTTTTGGATCTTTTCGATCTTCTGACGCAAGCGCGTCGAGGGACTTACGAGATAACTTTGTTTGTAGTAATATTCAGCCTTTTTGAAATCCTGCTGAAGATTCTCGATCTCTCCCAAAAGTTCCAGGGCCAGGGCGTTCCGCGGTTCCAGTGAAAGCGACTCATTCAGCGCATCGCGCGCCATTTCAAATTCATTTTCCTCGAAAAATTTGACCGCGTCGTTATAAAGCTCAATGGCCATAGGCGTCATCGGCGCGCTTCCGCCCTTCCCGGAATAAAACCTCTCGATCTCGATCTTTTGCCGGCGCTCTACGGCTTCCTTGCCGTGATCATTGTCGTCCATGGCAGCATAACCTCTTGCGGCACACAACAAACAGATCGCTGAAAAAATAAGCATCCCTCTCCGGATACACTTCATGGTTCGCCATCCTTTTTCCAGTTTTTAGCCATGGCGATCCGTTTTCCGATCGATGGATGATCGTAAAAGAACCACTCGTACCACCGCGGCGGTTCTGGATCCGCGAGGTTCTGCCTCCCGAGCTTCTCCATGCAAGAGGTGAAAACTTCCCGGGTCTCAAGCGCCTTCAGCGCAAAGATATCCGCCGCCCGTTCCCGCCGTCTGGAATAACCGTTCATGACCGGCATCAGGACCAGATTGACGACATAAAAGATCAGGAAGAGCAGCGGCAATCCCGCCACGTCCGCCGAAGAATTTAAAGACAGCGTAGCTGCAAGCGTGTTCATGCCCCAGAAACCGGCAGCAAACGCGACAAGCGAAGCTGCCAGGCCAAAACCGAGAAGGCGCCAAATATCGTGATGCTTGTAATGCCCCAATTCATGCGCCACGACCACCTCAACTTCGGAGTGAGTGAAGTTCTGGATCAAGGTATCGCTCAACACCACTCGTTTGGTCTTGCCCATTCCCATGAATGCCGCGTTCGCCTTCTTGGTCGTTTTGCTCAGATTGAGCGAATAGACATTCCCGACCGACATGCAAAAACGCGCGGCAAGCCCCAGGACCCTGGCCTCCAACTCCTTATCCTCAAGCCTGCCATACTTATAAAAAAGCGGCACGATCAAGACAGGAAAGACCTTCCCGAGAACATAGCTCACAAAAGCATAGGCCGCCCAAGCGAATACCCACCAGTTCGACGGACACTGGCGGATGATGAGATACAAGCATTCCAGAAGAACGAGCGATAACGCGAACGAAAGCAGGGTTTTCTTTCCCAGATCCAAAAGCCACTGGCCAAAGTTCTGGTTCGAAAGGCCGAACTGATGCTCCAGCATAAATCCTGAATAAAACGAAAAAGGAAGGTCAAAGGCCAGAAAAAAAAGTGAGAACAGGAAAAAGTAAACCGCCACAATGCCCCAGTCGCTTCCCCCGACCAGAGCGACAGCGTTCTGCCGCATGCCGAACGTCCATCCGCTTGCAATCAAAATCCCTAAAAGCGCCGGCGTCAGGACGAGATGAAAAAGCGTCAAACGCAGCTTAATGGCCTGATACGCTCTTGCCTTCGATTCGTCTTTTTCCATAGGTCCCCGCGCCCTTAGGATCCTTCAAATTCCGTCATTACGCCAAAATGATCCGACGGAAAAACGCTCACTAAAGAAGACTCGTTAAACACCAAACGCGATGAAAGGATCTTTTTGAAAGGCCGGGTCCGCCCGCGGATAAAGATATAATCGATGCGCCGCTCGGCCATTTTCTCGCGTTCTGCTTCCGCGTAAGGATTTCGGTAATCCCAGGTCAATCCCGGATCACTCGGATTCATGATCCCGAACGCATCGATCCACTTCCCGGTCTCCCGGAGATAGACAACAGAAGGCGTTGTCTCGGCGCCATTAAAGTCTCCCAGCACCGCCGCAGGCAGATTCGACGCCTTTTGATTCACGAACGCTTCAAGCTCCAGCGTCTGCTTCATGCGGATTTCGTCCTCATCCACCTTCCACGAGAGGTGCGTGTTAAAAAGGGCGATCTTCTCCGTGCCCGTATCGACCCTGACATAAAAAACATAACGGAGATAATCTTCCGTCGGCGACTTCGTCTTCATCACCCGGCATTCTTGCTCGACGGGTTTGAATTTCGAAAGAAAGATCAGCCCGGAATGCTCGCCGCTCACGGCAAGATAGGGATACCCGCTCCGTTCACGCACCTCCCGGGCCCAGTCCATGTTGAAAACTTCCTGGAAACCAACGATGTCGGCATCGTATTCCTTGAGACCTTTTAAAATAAGCTCCCACCGGTCGTGCCACGGCCCGCGTTCCTGCCAGGTGTTTAAGGTAAGTATCTTCACTAGGCCCTTTTCTCAACGTCCCCTAACAGGATCGGCCGTCGCAGCATCTTGAACTTGGAATACGGGATGAAGGATGGCGGATGAAGGAAAACAAAAGGTTTTTCGTCATTCATCATCTCTCTTCCATCATTCTGCTTTTTGATGTCTTATGTGCTCCAATCGCCCGGCCATCTCATGGCGGATCTTTTCTTTGGCTTCTTCCATGGAACTGTCCGCGAAATCTTCCAAAGACACCGGCTTCCCGATCGAGACGATGAAGGTGCTTTTCTTTTTAATAAGCCAGGACTTCTTGGGAAGCGCCTGTCCGGTCCCATCCACTACCAGCGGAAGGATCTCGACTTTGTTGTCACGCGCAAGCTTGAACGCTCCCATCTTGAAGGCGTGGATCTTCCCGTCCGGACTGCGCGTCCCTTCCGGAAAAAGAAGCACGCTCACGCCCCGGCTGAGGACTCGTATGATCCTTTGGATCGCATCGTGGCCGCTCTTGTGGCTCGCGCGATCCACAGGAATATAACCCGCCGACGCCATGGCCCAGCCCATGAGCGGGATCTGAAAAAGTTCGCGTTTTGCCAGGAATTTAAAATTGATCGGCAGGGCAGCGCAGACGGCAAGGATATCCAGAAGACTTTGATGGTTGGCGACAATAATGTAATGCTTTCCTTTTTGGAGATTTTCGCGGCCGGTCACGGCCATTCTCCAGATAGGACTAAGCCCGATGATCGACCGTGCCCACCGGATCGAGTTCTGCTGGACTATCCGCCGCGTTCCACGGTCGAAGAGAAGCGATAAGGGGAAAGCAATAAAAAGATCCAGGATGGCAAAGAGGGCCGTCAGAAAAGTAGTCCCTCCCCACATGACAAGGGAATAAAAAAGCCCTTCCCAGAATCCGAGTGTGTGTTCTTTGAGAACCTTCATGGGGAGCATTTTAACGAGCAAACTCTCCATTGGGAACAGCTTTTTAGGAATCCAAGATCAAAACCCGGCTTTGAACGGAGGGATTCAACGGGAATAGCGGCCCGAGGAGGATGGAGAATCGTCGTCAAACTCAATGATGGGATCTGGATCGTGGATGGAAGAACCCGCCACCGCGTCCTGATCTTCGTCTTCGTCACGGTAATCACGGCGGGAATACCCGGCGCAAACTTCATAAAGACCGGCCGGGATCTCATTCAGAAACCGCGAAGGAAGATTATGGTGCGTGGCGCCGTACATGCGCCGCTGGGTAGCATAAGATAAATGCAGTTTTTCCCGCGCGCGCGTAATCCCGACATAACAAAGCCGCCGCTCTTCTTCCAAATCATCTGACGGCCCCATATAGGAATTAATATGCGGGAATATCCCTTCCTCCAGGCCCACCATGTGAACGACCGGAAATTCAAGGCCCTTGGCCGTATGAAGCGTCATAAGCGTCAGCACGTTCGTCCCCTGATCCCAGGCATCGAGATCGGTCACGAGTTCTATCGAATCAAGGAACGCCGCTAACTGGGACCGTTTTTCTTCGACCTCGTTTTCCCTCGCAAACCCAGAGGCCGCAGGAGTGCCATGCCCCGAGGCTGGCGCCGATGAAGAGACAACTTCATTGTTTTGATCTTCGACGAACCGTTCCACAAAGTCCTCGATCACGCTGAAAAATTCCTCAATATTCTCAAGCCGCGCCTGGGCCTCCGGTGTACGCTCCGCCTCAAGCGCCGTCACATAGCCCGTATCCTCCAGAATCCTTTCGAGGATCTCATGAATCGTCATATCCCCCTGCTTTTTCCGGAGCTTCGAAAGCCAGGCGTAAAAAGCACCGAGGGATTTTTGAACTTTCGGGGTCAATCCCTGGATATTCGGAAGATCCTGCAACGTTTCCTCCCAGGTCCTCCCCCGGGCGGCCGCCTCGAGAGTTTCCATCGCCTTCTTTCCGATCCCGCGCGTCGGAACATTGATCACCCGCTTCAAGCTCACTTCATCATGCGGGTAAGCGACGATCCTCAGGTAGGCGATGATATCCTTGATCTCCTTACGGTCATAGAAACGTGTCCCGCCCACGATCTTGTAGGGAATATTCGCGCGCATCAACTCTTCTTCCATCACACGCGACTGGGCGTGAACGCGGTAAAAGATCACCTGATCCGCAAAAGTGCGGCCCTGCGCCTTGTATTTCAGGACATTCCCGACCACATACTTGGCCTCCGAGGTCTCGTCCTCGGCATTAAAAAGTTCTATCTTCGCGCCGCCTTTTTGCTCGGTCCAAAGCGCCTTAGGTTTGCGCATCAGGTTGTTCTTGATCAAATGGTTCGCGGCATCGAGGATCACCGCGGTGGAACGGTAATTCTGCTCCATCCGAATCGCCCCGGATTCCGGGTAATCGGCTTCGAAATTGAGGATGTTCTTGATATCCGCGCCCCGCCACCCATAAATGGACTGGTCGGGATCTCCGACAACCGTGATCTGACGATGCGCGGAAGCCAGGTGTTTCACAAAACGGTACTGCGCGTGGTTGGTATCCTGATATTCGTCGATCAGAATATGCTGGAAACGGTTCTGCCAGGTTTTGAGGACCTCCGGGTGCTTGTCAAAAAGGACAACGGTTTTCATGATGAGATCGCCAAAATCGCACGCCTTCAGCCGCTTCATCCTGGCCTCATAAAGTTGATAGACCTTGCCAGAAGAATCCCCAAAAAGATCCATCGCCTTCGCTAAGTACTGGGCAGGAGTCACAAGATAATCCTTCGATCGCTGGATCTCTTCGCGGACAGCCTTAGGGTTCACATCTTTCTCATTTAACTTGAGCTCTGCGACGCATTCCTTGATGACTTGGAGCTGGTCGTATTCGTCGTAGATGATGAAATTCCGGTCGAGTTCCATGGCGGGACCGTCCTGACGGAGGATACGCAGACATGTGGTATGAAACGTGCTCACCCAAACCCGTTGGGCCACGAGTTTTTCGATGCGGTTGCGCATTTCCTGAGCGGCCTTGTTCGTGAATGTGACGCCGAGGATATTAAAGGCCGGGACGCCGTGTCCGATCAGATACGCGATCCGGTGCGTGAGAATGCGTGTCTTCCCGCTTCCGGCGCCGGCCAAGACCAAGAGCGGCCGCACGGGAGGCCAAGTCACCGCCTCCTTCTGCGAAGGATTTAAATTACTTAGAAGATCTGTCATCTTGTTAAACCTTGCGTGATAAGCAGTCCCCCTGCTTCTTATCGCTTATCCCTTATCGCTGTCTTCGATCTTGTATTTCCCGAAGGCTTCCGCGAAATCGTAAACATGGTCAAAATCTTCAAGTTTGTCCTCGGGCTGTTTGCTAAGAAGCTTCACGTCGATCAACGCAAAAACGATCCTCCCAAAATCAAGCGTTTTTCTCACTCCCCAGTGATGAAGGACCGTCATGGCCATGGGGCCGAACTGATCGAGCGCGTATTTGCGGATCCCCAGCGCAAGCTCCTGACCTGTAATGTGCCGCGGAGCCTTAAGTCCCGTGACCGTATCATGGAGCGCGGCCAAGACAAACGTGTAGGCCTCGAACTTATAGCTCGGGTCTTTTTCAAGAAGTTCTTCGATCTTTTTAAGAAAACTTCCGGATTCTTCCATGGGCTTCGCCCGACTGAAGACTGAAGACTTGGGACCCAGGACTACATTGCAAAATATTTTTCTTTTGCTGCAGTTTATAGTCTCTTGTCTCTAGTCTGCAATATTTTGTCCTTTGCAAGTTTCTCTGCTTCAAAGAAAATCTCAGGATCTAAGTCTGCCTTTTGGACCGACACACCAAACACCTGCTCGAATCCCTTCCGGATCGCCCCAGCCAGGACCTCCCGATCAACCCCCGGCGGGATCGAGATGGATTCATGGTGCAAAAGCACGCCTTCGGAACGTTTCTGCGCGCCGCCCGCGATCTTCTTTCGCTTCCAGGAAAGATCGCTTTCCACTGGAAAATCAAAACAATCATTCCCTTTGGGAAGTCCCTCTTGGAGGCTATAAAATTTCGAGTCGAACCCACAACCCTGGAGTGCCATTCTAACACCCTCATGGATCTTCGTGTAGCTGGTTTGAACCGAACCCAGCCTATCAAGATCGGCATCCACGCGGGCGATCAGCGAAAAGATAAGATCCGCGCCGTGAAGCACGCAGCCACCGCCCGTAATGCGCCTACAAACCGGCACCTGAGGATTCTTCGCGACCAGATCGGATTTTGAACGAGCCGCAGAATCCCGGAAGGAATACCCCGCGCTGATCCACGGGCCGGAAGAGACATAGAACCGGAGACTGGGCGCTTGAGGAACTTTTTTTTGGGATGCGAAGAGAAGTTCATCGAGCGCCATTTGAAGCGGCATCGGCGCGCTGATCGTGGGAAGCAAACTCCAGTTCATGCCGAAGCTTCAGCCAACAACACTTTTTCCCGGACTTGGTCGCGATAGGAAAGAATGGGCTTACGCGCGGCGAGGACATCATTGGGACGGCGCACCGGAAGCGTGTGCGGTGCGTTCCGCACCGTTTCGGGATCGGTCGTGATCTCGTGGGCAATCTTTTTCATCGCCTCAATAAAAAGATCAAGCGTCTCGCGAGCCTCGGTCTCCGTCGGTTCGATCATGAGAGCCTCGGGCACCACCATCGGAAAATGAACCGTCGGCGCATGAAAACCGAAATCCAAAAGGCGCTTGCCCACATCCCCGGCATGAACGCCTTGGGCCGCACAGGATTTCAGCGAAAGGACGAACTCGTGCATGCACGGCCCTTTCGTCGCAACCGTAAAAGTGTCTTTGAGCATTTCCTTCATGTAGTTGGCGTTCAAGATCGCGGCCTCGCTCACTTTCCGGAGCCCTTCCTTGCCGAGCGTTTTCAAATAAGCGAAAGCCCGGATCATCACCCCGACATTTCCATGGAAAAGCTTCACGCGACCGATGGATTGCGGGCTTGGAGGTGCCCACGCATAGCCTTTTTTCGTTCGCTCCACAAGAGGACCGGGAAGGAATGGGATCAAATGTTTCTTCACGCCCACAGGCCCCGAGCCGGGTCCCCCGCCGCCATGCGGCGTGGAAAAAGTTTTGTGCAGGTTGATGTGAATGATGTCAAAACCCATGTCGCCGGGGCGCGCGATCCCAAGCAACGGATTCAAGTTGGCGCCGTCGTAATAAAGCAGGCCGCCGCGCTGGTGCACAAGTTTTGTGATCTCGAGGATATTCTTTTCAAAAAGCCCGAGCGTGTTCGGATTGGTGAGCATCAAACACGCCACATGTTCGTCCAGATGTTGCTTCAGATCTTCCAAATCCACGCAGCCGTGGCTGTTGGATTTGATCTCGACCACGTGATACCCCAAAAGCGCGGCGCTCGCGGGATTGGTCCCATGGCTAGAGTCCGGCACCAACACCTTCGTGCGCGTGGGGCCGCCCCGGGAAGCGTGGTACGCTCGGACGAGCATCATCCCCGTCAGCTCTCCATGCGCACCGGCCGCGGGCTGCATCGTAAAACGGTCCATCCCCGAGATCTCCTTCAGGCCCTCCTCGAGTTCCCAGAGGATCTGCAGCATCCCCTGCACGGTCGCCTCGATTTGAAGCGGGTGCAAGGCTGTAAATTTCTCCTGACGGGCCGCCCATTCGTTCACCTTCGGATTGTATTTCATGGTGCAGCTGCCAAGCGGATAAAAATGCGTGTCCACGGAAAAATTCTTACGCGAGAGATTGATGAAATGCCGGACGATATCGGACTCACTCATCTCCGGGAATCCGATCGAAGTCTGGCGCAAAAGACCCTGAGGAAGGTTCTTCAGCGGATCCGCGCCTGAAAGGCGCTCCTTGGGAAAACTTATCGCTCTGCGGCCCGGCTTGCTCTTTTCGAAACTGAGGCGATCATCCTGGGAGATCAACATTGGGCCAAGGCCTCCACGAACCGGTCAAGGTCCTCTTTGGATTTCGTCTCCGTGGCGCAGACGAGGAACTGATCTTTAAGCTCGGGATAGAAGGGCTCCAGAACCACCCCGGGGAAAATACCCAGAGACATCAGTTTCTCATCGATCTTCGCAAATGGCTTTTTGGACTTCACCCGGAATTCATTAAAAATGATCGTCTCGGAATCAACTTCAAAATTTTTGAGCTTTGAAATTTGAGATCGGAGATAATTCGCCCGGTCCCAGTTGATCTCGGCGATCTCACGAATTCCTTTTTTCCCTAAAAGCGTCATGTAAGCGCACGCGGCCAAAGCGCAAAGCGCCTGGTTGCTGCAAATATTGGAACTCGCACGCTCGCGGCGAATATGCTGTTCGCGCGCTTGAAGCGTAAGACAGAACGCCCGCTTCCCGTCCGCATCCTGGGTCAAGCCCGCCAATCTTCCGGGAATGCGCCGCATCAGCGCCTGCGAGGTCACAAAATAACCCAGATAAGGGCCGCCGAACTCCATGGAGAGGCCGAGCGGCTGTCCTTCTCCCGCCGCGATGTCCGCGCCCCATTCCCCGGGCGACTTGAAAAGTCCCAGCGACAAAGGATCGGCGGTCAGGATCAAAAGCGAGCCGTTCGTGTGGATCTTTTCACTCACGCCGTCGAGATTTTCCAAAAGACCGAAAAAATTCGGCGTCTGGAAGATTACACCGGCCACGGTGGCATCAAGTTTCGCGTCGAATTCCTCACGATTGAAATTCCCCTTCCCATCAAACCCGAGTTCCTCAATCTTGTAAGGCGTTCCCGCAAGGTAAGTGCGTATCGTTTCCCGGTAATGAGGATGCAGGGAGCGAGCGACAAGAAGTTTCGGACGGTCCGTGTGCTTGAGTGCGACCAGTGCGGCTTCCGCGAGACTCGTCGCGCCGTCATAATGGGAAGCATTGGACACATCCAGACCCGTCAGCTCCGTCATGAGGCTCTGATATTCATAGATGGCTTGCAAAGTCCCCTGCGACGCTTCCGGCTGATAAGGCGTGTAGGCCGTAAGGAATTCCTGCCGCCCGACGATCTCAAGCGCCGCCGCAGGAATAAAATGTTCATAACTGCCAGCGCCAAGGAACGAAAGTGCATCCTTGGTCGAAGTGTTCTTGCGCCCGAGTTTCGAGATCAGATCCTGAACCTCGAGTTCACTTAAGGAAGGCGGAAGAACGATCTTGGGATCACGCAGCGAGACCGGGATATCTTTGATCAGTTCGTCGAATGAGCGGACGCCGACGGCTCCAAGCATGGCCGTCTTTTCATCTTCTGTGAGTGAGAGGTAGGGCATGAGACTTTCCGGCTTAGTGTTTGGGCGCCTGCTCAACAGCCGCGTGGTACTGCGCGGCCGTCATCAGGGTGTTCAGCTCCGCGGGATTGGAAAGCTCCAATTCAAAGATCCAGCCGTCCGCATAAGGACTTTGATTGATGAGGGCCGGGTTCGCCTCAAGGGCCTTATTCGCATCCGTGATCTTCCCGGAGACCGGTGCGTAGATATCGAACGCCGCCTTCACGGATTCCACGACCGCCGCCATCTTGGCCTGCTGGACGGCGTGGCCATGTTTCGGGAGCTCCACAAATACGACATCCGAGATCTCTTTTTGTGCGTATTCGGTCACGCCGACCTTGGCCTTTGTGCCGTGGACGGCGATCCATTCGTGAGTTTTGGTATAACGCAAATTTTCAGGAAAATCCACGATTGCCTCCAACTTGAGAATGTTAGAAAATTTCAGGGGTGAATAGCGGCCATTCTACCCTTTTCTTTTGTAAAAAGGTAGCGAAACCAGAACGGCCTTGACGGGTTTTCCGCGAACGATGATATCGATCGCATTGCCGGTCTTCGCCTCCGCTGCAGCCACGTAAGCCATGCCGATATTCTTGCCAGTCGTCGGAATGAAACTGCCGCTGGTGACCGTCCCGATTGTTTTGCCGTTTTTTTGAATCTCAAAACCCTGCCGCGGAATGCCGCGCTCGATCATTTCAAAACCAACTCTTTTTTTCTGGATGCCGGTCTCTTTCTGCTTTTTAAGAACCGCGCTTCCTGGAAATTCGTTTTTGGTGAGATCGATCGCCCATTCAAGGTCGGCCTCAAGCGGCGTCAGCTCGTCATTGAGCTCATGGCCGTAAAGCGGCATTGCGGCTTCCAGGCGTAACGTATCACGGGCGCCGAAGCCGACCGGTAAAATCCCGTGTTTGGCCCCCACACGGAAAAGCACATCCCATATCTGCTTGAGCTTGGGTTTCGGAATCATGATCTCGTAGCCGTCTTCGCCGGTATACCCCGTTCGCGCGATCACCCCTCCCTCAAAATCCTTGTAATGAAAACGACGGAGATCTTTATAAAAAGCCCCGAAACATTCGAAAAGGATCGTCTGGCTCAAAGGCCCCTGAAGCGCCAAAAGTCCCATCTCGTCGCTCTGATCCGTAAGAGTCACGCCTTGCGGCACGCGGGCCTTGAACCATTCAAAATCCTTTTTGATATTCCCGGCATTCACAATGATGAGGAATTTTTGCTCCTGCATGCGATAAACGATAATGTCATCCACCATGCCGCCCCGGTCGTTTATAAGCGGCATGTAGATCGCTTGGCCGAATTTGACCGGCGAAATGCGCCGCGGAAGGTTCTTTTCAAGATAGTCGAGCGCCCCGGAGCCTTCGACAAAAAATTCCCCCATATGGGAAATATCGAAAACGCCCGCCCGGGTGCGGATAGCGGTGTGTTCTTCCATAATGCTTGTGTAGAAAAGCGGGACAAGCCACCCCCCAAAATCGCCCATACGGGCGCCTTTTTGGAGATGCTCTTCGTGCAGCGGAAGCTTCGTCGGTTCTGTCTCTAACGCCATAGTCATATAGAAAAAAGTTGGATTGAATTTAAAATCGGGAAGGCAGGATTATAGGAGTTACCGGCGAAAAAGAAAAGCCAAAAAAGGACTTAAAAGTAGTTGGTAATCCAGGCGCGGGCCGCGGTAATGGTTTTGGCAACGAGACCGCGGGGGGTGAAGAGCGCCTCCTGGGCACGTTTGTAGGTCATGATCCACCGGAACATGCCGAGAGTGGGGGCCATGGACGGATCACGGACAAGTTCCTGCGGGGCTTCGACATGGCGGGAAACTCCAAGCTTTCCGTCACGCGAGAATTCCTTTTGGACCCACTCAAGAAAACCGTCCGTCATCACCGCCCCGCCGGTAAAAAGAATGTGCGGATAACGGACCTTTTCGTCCTGCATAAAACCGTCTGCAGATTCCAGGATCTGGGTCATCCATCCGTGGGCGTGCTTAAAAAATTTTTGGAGAAATTCCTTGCGCGAGATGGACTGCTGGACCTTCTCGTTACGCGTCACGAGTGGCACAAGCTCTTCACTCTCTTGCTCTCGGATGTCGAGTGTCGCAAATTTTTCCTTCACCCGCTCCGCATCCCGCTCCTCGATATTCCAATCCTTAGCCAGGCACTGGGTGAGATGATGTCCACCCGTCGGAAGTGTCCGCACCCCGGCCAAGAGGCCGTTCTTCCAAAGCACCAGCTGCGTCGCATCGTCGGCAATGTCCAGGATCATACTCCCCTCCTGTTTCTCGACATCCCCAAGCACGGCCTCGGAAAGTGGCAGGACCTTCGGGAAATAGCCTTCCACATCGAGGTCCAACGTTTCAAAGATCTTGGCAATATTGCGAAAGGCCTGGAATTCCATGGTGTAGATCTGAAGCGTCACGCCTAGGCGCTCGGCCTCGAGACCCACGGGATTGCGCACCGCCGGCATGTCATTGACGAGGAAAGATTCCGGAATAGCCTGCAAGATCGATTCGTTCAAGGGAAGCGTGGCGACGTTCCGCGTCTGCTGGACCACGGACTGGATCTCATGCGAGCTGATCGTGCGCCGTTCGGGAGAATAATATTCGCAGCTTGAAAACCGGTACATCTTGAAGCGACTGTTCCCGAGCACCACATAAACCGAAACCTGTTCCCAGGCCTCCGGCGGCAGGAGCGCTTTCATCAACTTTTCAAGGGAGGCGCTCGCGTTCTGGAGATTGGAGACGAGTCCCTTTTCAAAGCCTTCCGGGAAGAGGGTTTCTTCGTGACGAAGCACCTGCGGGTTCAGGCTCCCCGTGTCCCCCAACATCACCATCAGCTTCCTAGTACCGATATAAACAACAACACACTTATTCTTCATATCGACCGGAAGGTTCATAGTTTCCTCTTAACCGCCACGCGGTCGTATTGCAGGTCCATGTATTCAATATTCTCCCGCGGCTCGGCCTTTAAAAGATAGACGGCATTGGTCAAAGAAGTGATGCTCTCGGAGGCTTTCCGTCCCAGCTTGAAATCCGGCCCTTCCCCAAGCCTCGCCGTCACATAGCCGTTGGGGTCCAGACTTATCCGAGTCACGGTCTCGCGACGCGCAAGCTCATGACGCCGATAAACCTTCATGAATCGCAATGCTTCGGCAAAGCCCTTGTTCTGGAGACGTGCGCCGATCCGGGGTTCTTTGAACGATTCGCTGAAATCTTCGATCAGGATCCACGCAGGATCGAGGGCCGCACGAATTTCAATGATGTATCCGTCCTCGGCTGCGATCGCGTACGGACCTCCCGGCTTCAGCTGCACATTGGCGATGGGCCGGCGTTTCTGGATTTCGATACGAATCGTCGTCGGCATTTCGCGGACCACACGCACGCTTTGCGCGCCCGGTCCGAGTTCAATTGTGTCTGCGATCTTTTTCAAATCGAGAAGCAGGATATTTTTACCAAGGATCTTGTCCTCAAGCGTCCGAATACTCTGGGGCGAAAGAGCGTCCGGTGGGACGATCCGGATCTCCTGCACCCTGAGCCAACGATCCTCGCACAAACCCTTCTTCACGACAAAGCCGGCATAGACTAGTACCCCGGCGATCACCGCAGCCGGAAGCAATTTCCATAAAAGCCAGCCCAAACCGCGGAACATCGCGTCGATCGCGGAGAAAAACCATCCCTTTTTTCCTTTTTTGAACTTTTTTTTCCCCATGGAGAATTATTTCTTTCCTTTTTTTTCGTAAGCGTCCCAAAGAACGCGCAAACATAATTCCTCAAAACTGATCCCGACAGCCCGCGCCGCTTTCGGCAGAAGACTGAATTCCGTAAGCCCGGGAATACTGTTCACTTCCAACACATACGGCCGGTTCTTCCGGTCCAGCATCACGTCCACCCTTGAAAATCCTTTAAGTCCGAGACCCCGGTAAACCCGGTAGGCCAGGGCCTGGATCTTGTGGGCGACTTTCGCCGGGATCTTGGCCGGCACTTCATAGACCGTCATGCCCTTGGTGTATTTCGCTTTATAATCATAAAAGGAACGCGACGGCTTCACTTCCACGACGGGGAGTTTGAGAGCCCCTAGAAGTCCAGCCGTCAATTCCCGGCCGACGATCCTTTTTTCGATCAAAAGCCTTCCGAATCTTAATACGGAGCGTCTTAATCTTTCGGCCGATCCCTGAAAATCTTCAACTAAGAACACGCCCTGGCTCGACCCGCCGTCGAGCGGCTTGGCAAAAAAAGGCACCGGGAACACCGCGGCCATCTTGCGCCAGTTGTTTTTGTCGAGGATCGCATACTCCGGCGTCGGGACACCAAGCTTTACAAAATGGCGCTTGCTGATCCCCTTGTCGAAGCTTTTCTCGCAGGCCCTGGAGGACGAGCCTGTGAAAAGGAGGCGCCTCCGCTCCAGCATTTTCTGGAGCACGCCGTCTTCCCCGCCCTTCCCATGAAGGGCGATAAAGAGAATATCCACGCTATCGATTTTTCGCGAGAAGGTACGCTTGTCGGCGGGGTCGATCGGAAACACCTGAAGCCCCATGCGTTTCAGAGCCCGGGTTACGGCACGGCCAGAATGGAGCGAGATGCGGCGTTCGGCCGAAAGGCCGCCGCGCACCACGCCGATTTTAATTTTTTTGAATGAAGCGAATTTCGGGTTCGAGAGTAATTCCGGTTGCATGAAAAACAGTCTTTTGGACTTCCTCAATGAGTTGGGCAACGTCCTTTGAGGTGGCGTCGCCCTTATTTATAAAATAGTTCGCGTGTTGCTCGGAAACCTGGATCCCGCCGATCCGTTTTCCCTTCAATCCCGCTTTTTCGATCAAAGCCCCGGCGGCCGGGTGGAGGCCAAGAGGATTCTTGAAGATCGACCCCGCGTTCGGTTCGGTGACATCCTGCCGTTTTTTCCGGAAATCCTGATTGGCCTTGATTTCATTCTGGATCTGGTCCTTCGGCCGGCGCCACAATTGCAGTGTCGCTTCCAAAAGTAGATATTCCTCAAGGTCTGAATGCCGGTAAGAGAATTTCAAATCTTCGCGCCCCAGCACCACAGGCGTTCCGTCCTTTTGAAGCGCCCGGACCTCCAGGACAAGGTCCCCAATCTCGTTACGCTGCCCGCCATGGCGGCTGAATCCTGCGTTCATCACAAGCGCTCCACCCACCGTGCCGGGAATCTGCGCCAAAAACTCTGTCCCCGCAAGACCGGACTCTTGACAGAACCGGACAAGCCGCGCAAGGCTTACGCCTGCGGAAACACTCACTTGGGATCGGTCAAGATCCATTTTGATAAGATCGTTCCGGAAATGTCGCATCGAGATCACAAGCCCCTCATAGCCGGTGTCTTCAAAAATCACATTCGAACCATTCCCAAGAATAAAAAAAGAAAGCCCTTCCCGTCCGGCCCAAACCAAAAGTCTGGAGAGCTCTTCCTCGCTCTCAGGCTCGGCAAAATAGGCCGCCGGCCCGCCGATACGGAGGGTCGTGTAAGGCGCGAGCAGAACGTTACGCTGAAGCGCAGGCGTCGAGGTGATTGACGAATTCACTAGCGATCTCTCCGATATCCCCCGCCCCCATGAAGATCATCACGCCGTTTTTAAGCGGATGCTCCGCAAGGTAAGGAAGGATCTGTTCTTTGTGCAGGACCGAAACATGCTTATGACCGGTCTTCAAAACTTCTTGATAGACCAGTTCCACATTAACCCCGTCGGGATTGGCCTCTCCCGCGCTATAAATATCCGTCAGGACGACCTCTTCGGCGTCATCGAACGCGTGGGCGAATTCCCGGTAAAGGTTTTTAGTGCGGCTAAAACGGTGCGGCTGAAAAATGACACGCACGTACTTTCCCGCCTCGTGAAGGGCGCGCAAGACCGCCTTAACCTCGGTCGGGTGGTGTGCGTAATCATCGAGCACCAGGAACTGAGCGGTCTGTCCTTTGAGTTCCATGCGCCGCCGCGTCCCCTTGAACGTGGCAAGCGCCTCACGGACCAGATCCAGATCAAATCCCAAATGCAATAAGATGGACAATGTCGCAAGGGCATTCGCGATATTGTGGCGCCCCGGCACGGAAAGTTTCATGTGCGCGCTGTAGAGGCCGAACTCGAAGAGATCGAATTCAGAACCAAACGCGTGAAGGCTGATATTTTGGGCCGAATAAACGCATTCCTCGGAAAAACCAAAATTGACGTACGGCCGACCACTCTCCCGCACCAGCATATTCAACGTCGGGTCATCGCCAAAATAAGAAACAAGCCCCGGATCCTGGACTTGCTCGAGAAAGCGGCGGAACGAATCGGTCAAGTTCTCCCAGGTGCCGTAGTGGTCCAGGTGCTCAGGCTCGAGGTTCGTGATGATCGAATAGTGCGGCGCATAAAACTCGTGGGAACTGTCGCTTTCGTCCACCTCGCTCACCCAATAATCGCGGCCCCCGGCCACAATGTTGGTATCATAATTAAGCATGTCACTGCCCACAAAACAGGTCGGGTTGACGCCAATCTGTGAGAGCACGTGAGAGACCATGGCCGTCGTGGTGGTCTTGCCATGGGTTCCCAAAACTCCGATCGAGGTCTCGGCATGGTTTAAAAGCGAGGCAAGCACCTCCGCCCGGTGATGGACCTTACGGCCGAGCCTCCGCGCCTCTTTGAGTTCCAGATGGTCTCTACCGATCGCGGTGGAATAGATAATAAGATCCGCATCCCCGAATCCAATGGTCTTTTGGCCGATTTGGACCGGAATGCCGGAACGGCGGAGACTTTGAGTGACGGGTGTTTCTTTGTGGTCGGAACCGGAAACCGAAAGACCCAGGTGCTTCAAAATGCGCGCGAGCCCGCTCATCCCGGAACCTCCGATCCCGATCAGATAGGCTAAACGACTATCACGAATAAGATTATCATGTACGATTTTCATGGGTCTCGATCAACTCTCGCGCTATTTCAATAAGTTCATCCGTGGACTCGGGTTTCGCGAGCTCCCGCATCGCTTTCGCAGTTCCGGCAAGGGACCTCGGATCTTCAATCGTGTTCTTCAAATGCGCAACCAGCCAGTCTTTCGCCGCGGAATTCTCCTCATGAAAGATCAGTCCGCCTTTTTCCGCGAAGCTTTGCGCGTTGTACTTCTGATGGCCGCCCGCGTGCGGGTACGGGATCACGAACGCCGGAATTCCGAATGCCGCCAGTTCAAAAAGCGTGTTCGCCCCGGCCCGGGTGATGGCGAGATCTGCTCGCAGGAAAAGCTCACCCATGGCGCTGTAAAATGGATGCACTTCACTCGATACGGCCAACTGTTCATAACGCTCCGTAACCCAAGGCAGCCCCTGTTTTCCCGTGATATGAATAACGGCAATTTTGGATCTTTCTTCATCCGACAAAGCCGCGATCGCGTCCGCGACAATCGTGTTTAAACCTTGAGCGCCTTGCGATCCGCCGATCACAAGCAAATTGAGCGGACGCGGGGCCGAACCTACCCTCACTTTCGCCGCCGCATCCAAGATAAATGACCGCAACGGCAGCCCCACCGTATGAAGAACTTTGGGTTTTTGGAGGAATCGCGTTCCTTCAAAACTTTCAGCCACGACATCCATGTGCGGCACAAGCCAGTGGGTCGCCTTTCCGGGGACTTTGTTCTGTTCGTGGACAAGCGTCGGGATCTTGAGCCCATGTGCGGTCATCATGCCGGGATACGATACAAAACTTCCGAACCCGACACAAAGGTCCGGTTTTGTCCGTTTGAGAAGAAGAAATGCCTGAAAGAAAAGATACGGAAGAAGAAAAAATGGCTTCAAAGTCTTCCAGGAAAATCCTCCGGGGAAACCGAACTCGGGAAGATAAAAAATTGCATCAAAGATCCCCTGCGGCATTTTTTCGACAAGAGGTCCCGCCCGGTGGCATGTGACGAGATCGATCCTAGAATCGGGAAAGCGCTTGCGAAATCCTTCACTGAACGACTGCGCAGGAAAGACATGGCCGCCTGTGGGACCGGCATAAACCACCAGACGCATTCCGGGACGGGAAGTTTTGGAAGGATCCGGGGTTCTCCCCATATCAAACATTGCGGCGTTTGCGGCGATCAATGGCCACGAGAATTCCGACCGCGATCAAATTCACCACGATCGAGCTTCCGCCGTAGCTGATAAAGGGAAGCGGCAATCCCTTGGTTGGGACAAGACCGGTCGCGACCATCATATGGATCACAGTCTGTAAAATGATGAGGAGCGTGATCGAAGTGATCAAAAGTTTCTCGAACGGCTGATCCGCCCTTCGCGCCATCCGGATACAGCAGAAAAAAAACAGGCCATAAAGCGCGATCACACACATAATACCAATAAGACCGAGCTCTTCCCCGATCACGGCGAGGATAAAGTCGTTATGGCTCGAAGGAAGATAAAAAAGCTTTTGCGTGCTCTGTCCGAGCCCCACCCCGCGTACCCCGCCGGAGGCAAACGCGAGAAAAGATTGGATGATCTGGAAGCCCGACCCTTGAGGATCTTCCCAGGGATTCAGATAGGCCTCGAGACGACTCAAGCGGTATGGCACGCGGATGATCAAAAAATAAAGGGCCGGCAACAGGACCGCCAGGGCGCCAAACACATAACGCAATTGAAGCCCCGAGACGAAGAGAATGACCGAAGTCATCATCACGATGAACGCCACCGACCCCAGGTCCGGTTCAAGAAGCGTCAGGCCGCACACCAAACCGATCAGGATAAGCGGCGGGACAAACACCCGGACATCCCCTTTTTGAACCACAGCGATCTTCCGCCCGATATAATCCGCAAGATAAATACAACAGGCCAGTTTCGCGAACTCCACAGGCTGGAACTGGAACCCTCCGATGTGGAGCCAGCGCCGGGCCCCGCCGGCCGAATGTCCGATCACGGGAAGGAAAACCGCCATCAAAAGCATGATGGCGAGCAACATAAACGCGCGGGCGTTCTTTTTGTAGAAATCGACCGAAAGAGTGGACGCAATAAAAAAGCCGATCGTTCCCAATATCACGTAGAGCCCCTGGCGAATCAGAAAAAACCACTCATTCCCGTAACGATCGTGCGCCAGGACCCCGCTCGCGCTGTAAATCATGACGATCCCAAAGCCGACCAGAAGATAAGTCACAATGAATAATAAACGAGCTTCCTTGGACATTTTATTTTCGCACGGCCGCTGGCCGAAGCCTCTTTTGGATGATTTCCTTGAACAACCTTCCTCGCTCCTGATAATCCTTGAACATGTCGAAACTTGCGCAGGCCGGCGACAAGAGGACCGTATCCCCTTTTTGGGCCTTCGCAAGGCTCAAACGGCACGCGTCGTCAAGGTTCTCCGCTTCCGCCAACTCCACGATTCCTTGCCAAGCTTCGTTCATGATCGGCCGCGCCAACCCAATCAGCACGGCACACCGGACCTTCCTGGCGATAATATCCCTCAGCCCCTTAAAGTCTTTGACATCGGTCTTGTACTTACCACCGCAGACAAGCACCACACTCCCATCGGCGAACTTCTCAAGCGCCCAAGCCAAAGACGCCGTCGTCGTGGCCTTGGAATCGTTCACAAAAGTAATGCCGTCCTGCTCGGCGAATTTTTCGAGCCGGTGTTCGATCCCTCGGAAATTCGAGATCACCTTTCCGACAAGCTCTGCCGGACAGTTCAAAGCTTCCGCGGCGCACAGCAACGCCGCCTTGTTTGGATCGGAGGCCGCACGCTCATCGAAATAAACACGTTGAGCCGGCGTCCGAAAGTCCTGGAAAAAACCGGTTTCATCCGCTTTGCGGCAGATCATCACTCCCGTATTTTTCATCGCACGAAAAAGGTTCAGCTTGGCCGAGGCATATTCCTTCATGTCCGCGTGCCAATCCATGTGGTTGGGAAAGATATTGAGAAGCAATCCGACCGAAGGAGCGAAGGTCGCGCAATGCGTCAATTGAAAAGAGCTGAGCTCGAGCACGACCACCGTGTCCGCCGTGATCCTGGAAAGCTCCCCGATCCAAGGATTTCCGATATTCCCGCAGAGCACGGCCTTGCGGCCACTGGCTTCGATAATCTGTGCGAGCAGGGTTGCGGTCGTCGTTTTACCGCAGGAACCCGTGATCGCCACTACGGTCCTGGCCGATGAGAACCAGCTCGCGACCTCAATCTCGCTATAGACCGATTTTTTCGAAGCAAGAATCGCTTGATAGATCTTGGACCCTGGCGGGATCCCGGGAGAAATCAAGATCCAGTCGGCAGCAAGGATCACATCGAACGAATGCTTCCCGCATTCCGCGCGAATACCCCGTTTCGCAAGCTTTGAAACATTCCCACGAACATCTTCGGTGTCCGCAAGATCGGAGGCAAAAACCTGGTAGCCTTTTTCATGAAGACAAAGGGCGCTCAGGAAGCCGGTATCCCGCAATCCCAACACCGCCACTTCAGTCCCCGGCGTCATCATCTTGTCACCGGACCTTGAGTGTGCTGAGACCCACAATGGCAAGAATGAAGGCGATGATCCAAAGCCGAATCGTGATCTTGGACTCCGGCCAGCCTTTGCGCTGCAGATGATGATGAAAAGGCGACATCAAAAAGATCCTCTTTTTCCGAAGCTTAAAACTTGCGACTTGAAGGATCACAGAAAGCGCCTCCCACACGAAGATCCCTCCGATGATCGCAAGCACAAATTCTTTTTTTGTGAGTACCGCCATCGCACCCAGCGCGCCGCCCAGGGAAAGTGATCCCGTGTCTCCCATAAAAACCTCCGCCGGATAGGAATTAAACCAAAGGAACCCCGCGCTCGCACCGGCCAGCGCCGCGCAAAAAACCGTCACTTCCCCGGCTTCCGGGATATGCGGAATAGCAAGATACCTGGCGAAGTCATAGTGTCCCGTGACATAGATGATCAGAGCAAAGGCGGTCGTCGTAAAAAGCGTGCACCCGATCGCGAGCCCGTCGAGCCCATCCGTCAGGTTCAGCGCGTTCGAAGTCCCGGTCAGCACCAAGATCACAAATGGAATAAAAAAGAGCCCGAGATAAACGACCCCCTTTTTCAAAAGAGGCACATAGAGCCATTTATCAAAAGTCGGATCGCAGTAAAGATAAATGCCGATCGCGAGGCCCATCAGCACCTGACCGAGGAGTTTCGTGATCGAGCTCAGGCCATCCGAACTTTTTGAACGCATCTTGAGCCAATCATCCAGAAAACCCACGAACCCGAACCACAGCATGACCGCGATCATCATCCACACAAAGCGATTGGTGAGGTTGCCCCAAAGAAGGGTCGAAACGACCACGCTCGCCACGACCAGGATCCCGCCCATCATAGGCACATCCTTTTTGTGCTTGAAATGTTCGTGAATGGTCTCGGCGTAGGCGCGTTCTTGATTGGTCACCGCGCGCAGTTTTTTGAGCCACGCGATACACCGCGGCCCCAGCCACAAAGACAGGAAGAATGCGGTAATACTCGCGCCGGCGGAGCGGAACGTGATGTAGCGGAAAAGATTAAAAACGATCGAATGGTCGGAAAGGTTATGTAAAAAATAAAGCATGATCTGATCCCAATTCTTATCATCCCGCCTTTGGCGGGACGGGGCCATCCTTGTCAACCTTCAAAAAAAATCACGGACAAGGATAGTTAGTGACTCGAAAATTATGTTTGTGATGAAAACGAAATATTGCGAATGCCGTCCAAGACTTTTTCCACATGCATACTTCGCGATCCTTTGAAAAGCACCAGATCGCCGGGGCGCACCACTTCTTTGAGCGCAGCAAGCGCTTCAAGACCATCCCTAAAATGTTGGGCGATACAACCCGCGTTCGAGCGTTCCAGAGCCTCGATACTCGCCCGGGCCCTCTTCCCGTAAGCTAACGCCACGTCCACGCCGGATATCGCGATCTTCTCGCCCAGTTCGTCATGAAGCCGCGCTTCTTCAGCTCCCAGCTCAAGCATGTCCGCAAACACCACGATCTTTTTTCCGGCACCGGGAAGCGCCCGGAACGCAACCAATGCGTTCTCGAAGGAAACGGGGTTCGCATTGTAGCTGTCGTCGATCACGCGGATACCGTTGGGCAGTATTGTCTCACGAAATCTCCCTGATGCAAAGCCCACATCCTCCCACTTGCGCGGGATCTCTTCCCACGCCAGCCCCAGATTTCTTGCCATCGCGATCGCAAGCCCCGCATTCAACGCAAGAAAAGGCGCGTGGCCCGGAAAAGAGAACCTCCCCCAGCCATTCAATAAAAATGAAACTTCTCCTCCCGTCGCTTTCATGTCCGCGATCCGATATTCCGCCCGTTCGGAATGCCCGACCGTGATGGCCGTAAGACCTTTTTGGTCGATCTTTTCGAGAAGCCGGACATCGCTTTCCGGCACCACCAGCGGATCCTCTTTCTTTAGGAAATCCGCCAACTCCAGCTTCGCGTCATATACATTTTCAAGAGATCCAAAACCTTCCAGATGGGCCGGCCCGATGGGCGTAAGGATCCCGCCTGAGGGTGCAGCCATTTCGGCAAGGGCACGGATCTCGCCGGGATGACTCGCGCCCATTTCCATCACGCAATACTGATGAGAGGGTTCTAGCCTTGAAAGCATGATGGGAACCCCTAAATGATTATTCAGATTTCCGGCAGTTGCGAGGACAGAGTATTTCTGCCGCAACAAATAGAACAGAAATTCTTTGGTCGTGGTCTTCCCCACACTTCCCGTCACCCCGATCACTCCGACCGGAAGGGTTTTGCGGTACTCTCGGGCGAGCGTTGTCATCGCGGCTTGAGGGTCCGGGACCGGGATCAGATTACGAACAGGGACCTTCGCCGCGCGGAGATTCGAGAAAATCGTTTCCTTCCGGCGAAGATCGATCAGGGCTCCCGAAGCGCCTTTTTCAAAAGCGGTGGCGAGAAAATCATGCCCGTCACACTGCTCCCCCTTGAACGCGACAAAAAGGTCCCCCGATTGGAGCGTGCGGGTATCGATGGAAAGACTACGGACCGTCAAAGACAGGTTTTGAAATTCGGGAGAGACGCGAAGCAGTCGGCTCGCTTCAAGATAAGAAAACACGGCTTCGTCTTTTTAACGCGGAGTCAACAACCTCGCGGTCGCTGAAAGGGATCTTCCCTTCGCCGAGGATTTGATATTCCTCATGACCTTTTCCAAGAACAAAGACCACATCGCCTGTTTTCGCGAGCGAAATGGCTTTTTCAATGGCCTCGTGCCGGTCCTGGATCTCATAAATAGTCTCGGGGGCCGGCAATGGATTGGGAAGCCCGGCCCGCATATCGCGAAAAATATCTTCGGGATCTTCGGAACGCGGATTGTCGGAGGTCATGATGACCACATCCGAATAACGACACGCGGCGCGGGTCATGAGAGGCCGTTTTCCGCGATCCCGATCGCCGCCGCAACCAAATACCGTGATAATCCGTTTCGGGTCCATTTGCCTGGCGTCATGAAGCACTTGCTCAAAGGCGTCCGGCGTGTGGGCGTAATCCACGAACACCGTATAATCCATTCCCGTCCCGATCCGTTCCATACGGCCGGGGATCGCGGGGATCTCTTCCAACGCGCCGCGAAAATCCTTGAGATCGAAACCGAGCAGGTCGATCGAACTTAAAACCGCTAAAGCATTGGAAATGTTATAGCGCATGGGCAAACGGATCTGGAACGGCAGTTCCTGACCCCGGTAACACATGACGAAACGGCTCCCCTGAAAACTCATCTTGAGGTCCTTGACGTAATAATCCGCCTCCCCCAAGACGCTGAATGTCTTGGCTTTCGGCAGTTCTTCGATCAATCGCCTTCCGTAAGGACAATCCTTGTTGAAAAGCATTTTCCGGGGCGGAGAAAAGCTTGTAAAAAAACTTCGTTTGGTCTGAAAATATTCTTCCATGCTATGATGAAAATCCAAATGGTCCTGCGTCAGCTGAGTGAAGACCCCGAGTTCGAATTCCAACCCATGAATACGTTTTTGGCTAATCGCATGCGAGGAGACCTCCATCACACAGGACTGAACCCCCTCTTGTTGCATCTGATGGAGCATCGGGATCAGGACCTCGGCCCCTGGTGTTGTGTTGATCGCGGCCACTTTGCCGGACGGAAGTTCATACCAAAGCGTCCCGAGTGAAGCGGTCGGAAATTTGTCGAGAAGGAGTCTGTGCAAAAGATAAGTCGTGGTGGTCTTCCCGTTCGTACCGGTCACGCCGATCAGCTTGACTTTTTGGTCGGGGCAGTCATAAAACCTGTTGAGGATAACGGCAAGCGCAGCCTTGGCATCGCGGACACGAACGCCGGTCACATGCGGGGGGATCGTGATCTCGGGTTCCTTTTCGAACACCACGACAGAAGCCTTCGCATAAATGGCTTGGCCCAGAAAATCATGCCCGTCCATCCGGGTCCCCGGGCACGCAACGAAAATATCTCCGGATTCGACAGCTCGGGAATCGGAAGTAACCTTGTTGAAGATGCGTTTGGGGTCCCAGTGATACTTCTCGAGGATCGGCAAACCTTTGAACAGATCATCAAGACGTTTTCGCATAAATTCCGGAGGACCTCAGGTTTTTGGGGTTATTCTTTTATCGGCACTTTTTAGAGAAAATTGAAAGCTTTGAGACCGCACTTCCACTTCATTGATACCGGCGAGGCCCCGGCGGCCCAGTATGATATCCGCGACCATGGAATCGACCGTCGCATTCTCGATCCCCTCCTGGAGGGCCCAGCTGCCGAGAAACTTGATCTTGCTTGTCTTGCTCGTCAGAATGACCCGGATGCCGCGTTGGGACACCAAAGTCACCGGATCGAACGTCACCTTGAAATTCCCGTCCACCAATTGGACCCGGTCGTCCCAAGTAAAAGTCCCTTGCCGCACTTCAAACGACGGAATAAAAATAGCGGGAACATATTTTCCGCCCATCCGGATCTTCAGACGCGACTGGATTTCATGATAGACCCAAAAATTCAGACCGAGCGACATAGCGCTCAGCCCCAAAAAAACCGCCAGTACAAGAGCGATCCGCTTGAGAACCTTGACAAAAGACCCTTTGCTAGCGGCCCGAAGCATCAGAACCCCTCCCCGGCGCGATCACGATCTCGACCCGGCGATTCCGGTCACGCCCTGATTCGGTGGCATTAGAATCTATGGGCCGGTATTCCGCGTAGCCGGCAACCCCAAATCTTTCAGGCGATAGCGCTTTGACATCAATAAAATAGTGAAGGACTGCGGTCGCACGGCCGATCGAATATTCCCAATTGGTGACCCCGCCCGCATCCTCGATCGGCTGATTGTCCGTATGCCCTTCCAGAGTCACCCGGTTTTTTGAGAGATCCGAGGACAGCACGGAAGCGATCTTCCCCAGGATCTCTTCACCGGCCGAAGTAAATTGAGTTTCATCAGGATCAAAAAGCGCATGATCCAGAACCGTTACGACAAACCCCCTCCGCTCCAGAGCAACCCGGACGTCCCCGCGAACGATCTGCTCAGCGAACATCTTTTCAACCTTCAGCCTTGCCGCCTGCAGGTCCTCCCGCAGACCGACCGTTCCTTCCAATTCCTGATTGAGACGCAAGATCTCGTTATTAAGACTTTCAATGGTCGCGCTCTGTTGGCGGCTTAAGGGACGCGACGCCGAATCGTCGGCACTCGCGCACCCGACCATGACGAACAGGGCCCAGCTAAAAAAACAAAACCATTTTTTGTAATCCGTCAAAAGCGGCTCCTTCTCAACTAAACGAATTTCAGGACTGCGCGCTGTATTTCTGATAAGCATACCAGATCGCCAGCCCGGAAAGAATGTAAGTAGCAGTCAGCACGAGCCGGAAAAAAGATGACGGTTTTTTCCCGAGTGCTTCTTTTTTGACTTCCGCGACTGACTCCTTGGCGTCAAGGTATTGCGGCTTTCGGATCTCGATCTTCATCTTCGACACGTTCATCCTCCCGGCACTGTTTTTTCAGTGTTTCTATTATTTTTGACGCATTTTTCCACTTTTTCCAAAATAGCCCTGTCCTTCATGACTTTCAAAAAAGCATCCACCACAGCCGGGTCAAACTGCGTCCCCTTGTACTTGAGGATCTCCTCGAGGGCGCCTTTGATCGTCAGCTGCTGCCTGTAGTTACGCTTGGAAACCATGGCCATGAAAGAATCCGCCACAGCAACGATACGCGCCCCCAGCGGGATTTCCTCGCCCTTCAAACCCTGAGGATAACCTTTCCCGTCATAGCGTTCGTGTCGGTGCATGACAATCGGAAGCACGGGCTTGAGAGAACTGATCGACCGGAGCAAATTCGCTCCGCGGATCGGAATGCTTCGGATCTCCTCCAACTCTTTCTGCGTCAGTTTCTCCTTCTTTTGCCAGGCCTTCTCGGGGAACGCCAATTGTCCCGTATCCAGGAGAAGGATTGCCCGCTCAAGGTGCACGAGCTCGAAGCTTGGAAGTTCCATTTGTTTACCGACCGCGAGCACCATTTCACCGATGATCTCGATATCTCCCTGCTTATCCCCAAAATGGCGTTTCATAAGTTCATTAATGGTCTTGATACTGCCGAGCGTCAGCTCTTCGGTGCGTTCAAAAAGCTGGGCATTTTTGATCGCCACAACCGCCTGCTCGGAAAGGGACTTCAGGATCTCTAGGTCGGTTCGCGTGAACGACTGCCGGTCCGCCTTCCCCCAAAGCGTCATGACACCCACCACGTCGTCTTCAATGAACGGCACGGCAATGTAGCGGTTCTGCAAACAGAATTCTCCGGTATCCGCGATATGGCCTTCGAGACCACGGCCGAACCGAACACGTTGTTTGTGAACGAACCTGGGATGCGAACCAAAAGAGAAGAACGGATTGAGATATTGTCTTTCAGGATCTGTCAGCATGATCGAACAGCCCGAAGCCTTCAATATCTGTGCGCTCAACCGTCCGATGCGAGGAAGCAACTCCTTAAGGCGCAAGGAGGAGTTGATGACCCTGTGGACCGAGTGCATGGTCGAAAGCGCCAACGCGCGTGGATGAACCGTTTCGTAGAAATTATTAAGCTCAAAATTCTTGAAAGCCAGCTCGACCTGACTTGCAAGAAAAGCGTTGAAGGGTGCGATCAAAGGACGGAGCTCCCGTTCGGAACGCTTCACGCAATCAAAAGCGAGAAATCCCTTTAAAACGCCAAGATAACGGAGCGGAAAGACGATGCAGTTTTTTCCGAACGCGCACCGGTAAAAAAGCGGAAGTTTTTCCGCGGTCACGACGTTATGGGACAACTGGTCCGTAAATTTCGTGACAAAGGCTTCGCATTCCCGCTGATGTTCGACCGACTGGGCGTAAAAAGGACAATTCTGTTTTCGGTCCAAACGAACTAAGCGCTGTTTTCCATGTTCTTCGCAAAGCACGAACCATCCGACCGGTTTTCCGAAAAGCTGCGAAAAGGACTCGTATCCCTCCTGCCACTGCGGATTCGGCAGCAAAAATCGCTCGAGCGGAGTCAAGACACGTTTCGGCATCTTCGCTGATTTTTTCCCCATCACATTTTGCACCGATGTCATTTTTCCATTCGGCTCAAACGCCGCCCCTTCCTGGTCGTTGGGGCCAAAGCTTGACTCAGCACCTCGTACGCCGACTCCAGCGACTCGGAGATTACTTTTGTACCCGCCACGACCGGCATAAAATTCACGTCCCCTTTCCACCGCGGCACAATGTGCCAGTGAATATGGTCCGGGACCCCGGCGCCGGCTACATCCGAGATATTCACGCCCAGATTGAATCCATGAGGTTTCATCGCCTTGTCGAGCGCGTCCATCGCTTTCTCCAGGACGTCAAAAAATTCCGATTTTTCCCGCGCGTTCATCTGGGAGAGACAAGCGATATGGCGTTTCGGAGCGATCATAAGATGACCGTTATTGTAAGGGTAGCGGTTGAGGATCGCCGCATGATGGGCCGTCCGAAAAAGGACAAGATTGCGCTTATCTTTTTTGTCCCGAAGAAGCGAACAAAAAAGACAGCCGGAACGTTTAACGGAGCTCGAGCGCAGGTAGGTTTTGCGCCACGGGGCCCACATGCGATTCGTGGATCTCTTGAGGTTCATGAATTCCTTGGTGTGATGGCAAAATGATCTTGGGAAGATCGTAGAGGTCCAATAACCCGTTCAAAATCCGAAGATCCCAAAGCTGCATCTTTGCTTCCTGAGCAATCAGCTTTGCATTTTGGTCGATCCCTCCGAGCACGATCAAAATTTTTCGCTGGATCTTGAAGAGCCGTTTGGCATCGGCGACCACCTTCTCGATCTCGGACTCCCCGATCCACTCCGAGCTCAGATAAAAAAGCCAGCGCCCTTTTGACCCACGTCCCAAGAGCGAAAAGATCGAGTGCGGCAGATGTTTCAGAAGAACCACCTCTGAAAATTGCGGGCAGGACATTTTCTTCTGGTCGATCTCTACCCCATCATTACGGAATTCCTTGAGAAGCGTCTCCACGCGCAACCCCACGTCCTCTTCGGTCAGCCTCGCACAAAGATCAAGCACGCGGTTGATTTCATCAAACAAATGTTTCCGGAGGATACGTTCTTCGGGCAAGAACAGCGCATGCCGCTTCTGGAACACCTCTCGCAACCAAAACCGGAAAAGGAAATCCGGGATATGATAAAGAGAACCGGTCTTGACCGCCAAACCATCTTCCACCAGTCGCTTAAGAACTTTCTGGGTCTCAGCCACGGTCTCTTCGATAAAGGCCGCGATCGGGATCAGTTTGTGGCGTCCATGGCTGAGCGCCAGCACGGCCCGGACGTAAGGACCGCGACACTTCGTAAGATGCGCGCATTGTTCAAGGCGGTTCTCGCAAAGCAGCGCGATGCGTCCCCTCCGGTCAAAAAGCTCCTGACAAAAAGCATCAAGCAGAATCGCAGGGCTCACGTCCTGGGGAAATTCCCGGATCTCGGATTGTTCAAGCCTCTGAAGAAGAAGGTCCAGATAGATCGGTTCGCCGTCTGTCATATGGAAAAGAAATTTTTTCAGTTCCAAAGACCAGCGATGTGCCGGCATCCGCGTTGCAAGATACCGTTCCATTTCCATATATCCGAAAGGCGCAAGTTCGAGGATCTCAAAATTTCCGAAGAGGAGTGAAAGCTTTTCGCGGAAGATCTCGCGCGCCCGATCGAGCGATGAGCTCGTCACCACGTAAAGCACCTCTTTGTCGATCATCATCTGCTTTCCAAGCAAGAGGAACGGATCGGAAGCGGGAAGCCGCTCGAGCGCCTGGAACTCATCGATCATCAGAACGACCTTCTTCCCCGTTTCACGGGCTAGGGTCCCGCTCAGCATCAAAAGCTCTTTGATCGCGAGTGAATTCTTGTCCTGGCGAAGCAGCCTTTGCAGGTGTTTTATGGCCGTCGCGGTCTTCGGGATGATCGACTCAGCCTCACGCAAAAGCCCGGTCAACGTCTTGGGGATATTCAAGGTCCGGTCAAGCATGACGGCACTCAGCACAGCGCCCATCCACTGCTGTATAAGTTGATGTCCGTCGATGGTCTCCGCCTTCACATACACGGGAAGAAGCCTGGAACTACGCGAGATGGACTGGAAGAATTCGCAAAGAAGCTGTGTCTTGCCGACACCCGAGGATCCGATGATCCCGACATTTTGGCGATAGCCATTTTCGATATCCTCGATACGCTTTTGCAAACGCATCTGAATGGCTTCTCGCATCAGAAAAGGCATACTTAAAATTCCCGTCGCTGAGGAGACCGGATCTCGAACGGAAGGAAACGATGGAAACTCAGGAGAACTTTGAATACAAAATCAAAACGAACCGCGCCGCCCCTGAAAACCGTTTACCGACCTATGAGTCCCGATGATTTTTCTGTATCAAATTTGAATAAAACAGAACTGGCGCTATCTTACGATTTTCAACTAAGAAAGCAAGGGGGAAAATAGTTTTTTTACCATCCTCGGACCTATTTTTTCCAGAAAAGCTCTTTTGAAAAAGGTTGTTCTTCATTCCCAGAGAAAAAGTCGCCCGTTATCTAAAAAATCCAAAAGAGATGTTCCTGGAAAACGATCTTTTAAAGGAAAACGTCGCAAGCCGGGAACCGTCAAACCTCATAAAACAAACGCCCCGGCTATTCCGGTTGTTAGACCCCCCCGCCTTCCAACCGTTTTTGCCAGGGCTATTTGCTTTTTCAAAAACCGATGAAAAAACCGTCAAATTCCAAGAACCGGAACATGCTGCATCTCCGGAACGATCAATTGATGAATCTCAGAAGAGGTCTGAGCCGCTTTGAGACGTTCCTGCATGGAACGGTCGCATAGAGACCACTTGATATTCTGCAGGATCTGCCGTTTCTGACGCTCTGCCGTCTCATCTTGAGGCAGGATCAATACAAAAATAAAATGGACCGGACGTCCGTCCAGGGATGGAAAAGAAACACCGGCGGGACTTACACCAAAAGCCATGATGGGTTTGTGAACTTCGGGAGAAAAACAGTGAGGAAGGGCGATGCCATGGCCGATGGCTGTGGTTCCGAACTGCTCACGCAAAACGAGAAGTTGCAAGATCTTTTCTTTTTCGATCCCCTGCAAACTCCAGGCCGGCAACGCGTCAACGATCTTCTTCAGCGCGTCTTCACGATTCAGCGCATCCAGCCCCGCAACAATATGCTCTTCATCCAACAAGAGATGCCCCATGATTCGCTCGCTCCTGCCTTTTCTGAGTACGGATCGTCGAAACCAAATGGCGACGCCACTTGCGCCGCGTTGTTCGAAGATCGAGCTTCAGAAACCGAAGTGCTTCCCGAACATTCGGGAACTCTTTTAAACCTGTCTCATCCTGCTCCGAATAAAGCGCCGAGATGCGGAATTTCTCAAGTTGCCGCATCCGCTGTTCGATGGAAGGCCTCAAAGCACTCGCCTCATCGCTTGCATGGCCGGAAATCTCGCGATAAAGATCCTGCCACTCGATTTCCATCTTATCAATGAATGGTCTTATCAACTGAGCGCTGATTTCCATTTTTAAATCCTTTTAAAAATGACTCATTTGATAACTCACAGAATTTATTATATTTTTACTTTCCACGGTAGATATGCTAGCAGTTACATCATTAAAGAAGCATTAAAGCCAAATTAAATAATTTTAAGCTTTTTAAGGATTATAGGACTTAGGGTAACTTTGAAGGCACCCTGCCAATTCAGACATAGGGATACACGGCTCTGGAAAGAAAACCTTAGATTTTAATAAGCGGCAATTCGATGAATACTCGCGTTCCATGACTAGGAAAGCTTTCAAACCGAAGAACTCCCTGGTGAGCCTCGCAAATGGCTTTTACTATGCTAAGTCCCAAGCCGGCCCCCTCTTTGGAGCGCGCTTGATCTGCCCTGTAAAATCGCGTCCCAAGTTTTCCCAAAGTTTCGGGATCGATCCCGTCCCCGGTATCTTCGACCTTGACCGTCACTCGGCCGGGTCCGGACATTCCGACCGAAACGGTTACCTTGCCGTTCGCCCCCGTAAACTTGATAGCATTATCCAGCAGGTTGGTGAAAAGACGCTTCAGGTAGATTTCGTCACCAAACACTCTCGCATCCACCGGAGCTTCCAACACCAATTCAATCCCTGTTTGGTTTGCGCGTTCATGGTAAAGCCTGAGAACCTGTTCCAGGACAGGCCCCAACGCCAGATTCTTTTTCTGAAGACTCAGCTGCTTCGCATCGTTACGAACAAGAAACATCAGGTCGTCCACCAGGCGAATAAGCCCGTCTACCTCTTCACTGATCACCCCGATCGTCCGTTGGAGATCTTCCTGCGAACGGGCTTTCCGGAGCGCGAGATCGATCTCCCCGCGAATGATCGCCAGAGGCGTTTTAAATTCATGAGAAACATTCGAGCTGAATTCCTGCACCGCGCGCGTGGAGGCTTCAAGCCGGTCGATCATTTCGTTCAAGGTCTCTGCTAAACGGTCCAGTTCGTCCTGCGTGAATGTTCGCGGAAGCCGACTTTTCAGATAAGCGGCTGTGATTTTCCGGGCTTGTTGGATCATCCGGTCCACCGGGCTTAAGAATCGCTTGGCCATAATCCACCCCGCAAAACATGCCAACGCCACCCCCAGCGGAATAATGACCGCGATAATAAGTCCCAAACGAGTCAATGTTTTCTTGATCTCGTAAAGCGGCTTGGCGATCTGGATAATAAAAAACGGCCTGCCGTGATATCGGACCAGATGGTAATAAAGCCGGATCGGATTTTTTTCGAAGTGGATCGTTTGGTAGGAGTCCCCTTTTTCCATCAAGACCGAATCGCGTTCATAGTCCGGGAAAAGGATATCTCGCTCCCAACCACCGAGATTGGACGCGATCAAGGACCGGTCCAAACCGATCATGCGAACCAGAAAAAGACTGCGCATAATCCTGCGCTGTTTTTTCTCCCATTCACGGATCGCCTTAGTGACTTCTGCCTGGAACTCCGCCGGAAAAGACAGGCTCCCTTTTTCAATCTTGTAGGGGGTCAAGAACTCCGGTCCTTTGCTCTCCTGAAAAAAAGCGACGATCCCTTCCTCGATGCTCTGGTCTTCCCCGTACAGGCTCCGCTCCACATCCCGGTAAAGCGCCCTTGAAAGTTCCGCGTACATCAAGAAAGAAAATCCCGCGAGAAAAACAGTCATCATGAGCGCGTAGCCCAATGTCAGACGGGACTTGAAGGAACGGAGGAGGATCATGGACAAGCGAGACGGTAGCCGGTCCCGCGGATGGTCTCGATCTTACTTTTGGAAGGCGTTTCACCGATCTTCTTCCGGAGGAAATTGATATAGACGTCGATTGTGTTGCTCATGGGATCGAAATGAAGATCCCAGACATGTTCTGCGATCGCGGTTCGCGAAACAACATCGCCTGCGTGACGTATCAAAAATTCGAGCAGCGCGAACTCTTTTTGTGATAAGGAGATCTCCTGTTCTCCGGACCACGCCTGGCGTTTGATGAGGTCCAATTTTAAATTCGCGCACTGAAGCACGGTCTTGTCCGTGATGTGCGACGGCCGGCGAAGAAGCGCCCGGATACGCGCCAACAGTTCCTCAAAACTGAACGGCTTGGTTAAATAATCATCCGCGCCCTGGTCCAGTCCCTTGATCTTATCGTCGACTGAATCCTTCGCCGTCAGGATCAACACCGGCGTGATCTTCCCTTCTTTCCGGAATTGATGGCAAAGCTCCACGCCGCTCATCTTGGGAAGCATCCAATCCAGGATCAAAAGGTCATATTCATTGGTCATGGCGTATTCCCAGCCCTTTTCACCGTCGTAAGCGATATCCACGGTATAGTGCTCTTCTTTGAGACCGCGCTCCAGAAAGTTCGCCATTTTCTTTTCATCTTCAACGATGAGAATCCTCATAACATTCTCCTATTCTCCTTCCGGATCGAAATGGACCGTGACGTCTGCGTTGGGATGGTAAGCTTTTATCTTATCGATCAAAGATTCTGTCATCTCGTGCGCTTTTTTAAAATCATCTTCGCCTCGGATCTCGATATGAAAATCTAGGAACACAAGATTGCCGACCATCCGGCTGCGAAGATTATGCACCCCCACGATCGATGGATGATGCCGGAGGATGAGCATCCTCACTGTTTTAAGTTCGGTATTCGAAAGCCCCCGGTCCAAAAGTTCTGAAACAGCTCGTCTTAAAATTTGAATCGCTTCTTTTAAGATGTAAGCTGCCACCAGAATCGACACGAAAAGATCCCAAACAACACTCCCTGTCCATCCGACGAGAAACAGCGCCGCGATCACACCAATATAGGAAACAAAATCCATGGAGTAGTGCGTCTTTTCTGTGGCGAGAATCAGGGACTGGTTTATTTTGGAAAGGACCTTGAGCCGCCACGAAAGCAAAAATGTCATTATCCCGGAGAAAACGATCACACCAATCCCTAAACCGATATCCGAAACATAACTCCCCTGGATCAGTCGCTTCACCGCCTCCACGATCACAAAGGAACCGCTGACACCGATAAAGAGGCTCTGAAAAAGAGCGGCAAGGCTCTCGACCTTCCCATGTCCGTAAGCATGTTCTTCATCGGGGGGTTTGGAGGCGACCCGGAAAGCAAAAAAATTCAGCGCCGACATCAGCATATCCAGCGTGGAATCCAAGGCAGACGCCATGATCGCCATCGAATGCGTTATAAGCCCGGTTGCGAATTTCACGACCGTTAAAAGCAAAGCCACCCCCACAGCCAAAGTGATCGCTTGGCGGGCCTGCTTCAAGTATTGCTCCATGCCTTCCTTGGTCATAATTGCCTTACGTCCATTGTGTGGACATCACGCACTCCCTTTGAGAAGCCGTTGGATGGTCGTCATGAGTTGCCCTGTCTCGAAGGGCTTGGCCAAAAATGCGTCTGCCTTTTGTTGACGCCATTTCGTCTCATCTTCGGGAAATGCGCTGATTAAAAGAACGGGCGTCTTGCTGTTTTTTTCGGAATTTTTAGCATGTTCGCAAACCTCGTACCCTGAATGACCAGGCATACGGACATCCAAGATCAGGAGATGATAAGTGGTTTGTTTGGATTTTTGAATCGCTTGAGTTCCATCCGGAACACATTCCACCTCATAACCGTTTCGGCGCAGACGCTCCGAAACGATCAGCAAAACATCGGGTTCATCGTCCGCGATAAGTATCTTAGCCATAGCCTCAGGATTTTCGTTTGAACTGTTTTTCAAGATCCAACAAAGAATACTTCATGATACTCGGACGACCGTGCGGGCAATTGAAGGGATTCTTGCAGCCTGCCAACTGCTCCAAAAGGCCCTGCATCGCCGGAAGCGTAAGCGGGTCCGCAGCCTTCACGGATCTGCGTTTGCAAGCGATCATGGCCGCAACGTCTTCCTGAGCACCCTTCAGCCGGGTCCGGGACTTACCGGCCTCCTTTTCATCGACAAATTGCCGGATAAGCGTTAACGGATTTTCATCATTTAAAATAGCAGGCAGACCGCGCACAACGAAGGCCCTCTCGCCGAATGATTCTATTTCGAAGCCGAGCTTGACGAGAAATGGTATTTTTTTCTTCAAGATCTCCACCTGACGCGGGTGCAATTCCAGAACCTCTTCCATCAGAAGCCCTTGGCTTGCGGGCCGCTCCGAATCAAAGTTCTTCATCAAAGTTTCGAACATGACCCGTTCATGGGCTGCATGCTGATCCACGATCACATACCCTTCCTCGGTCTCCGCCAGAATATAAGTGCGATGCACTTGTCCAAGCACGCGCGTGATCTTGAGTCCCTTACCTATCTCAAGTGGCTGCGTGGCATCAACTTTTTGTGTCCAGACGTCTGCCACGACTGCTTCCGAGACCTTGAGCGGCGCATCATGGGAAGCCATGCGTTCCTCGAACCCGAAACTTGGTTCCGAAAATCTCGGCCCCGGAGAACTCACGGAAGATCGTTCACCCTTTTCGCGAAAAGACGGAACAAGATCACCGCTTTCTTTGAGAGCAAGAGCCACGGTCTTTTCGATCATGGTTTTAATCACCGCCTCATGGGAGAGGCGGACTTGCTGTTTCGTCGGATGGACATTCACATCCACATATTGGGGATTTAATTCGAGGAAGAGGATCGCTGCCGGAAATTGATGCTGCATCAAAAGCCCGTGATATCCCGCCTGAAGCCCGTAGCTCAAGCCATAGGCCTTGACCCACCGGCGGTTGATGAAAAGGAATTGCTGGGCCCGGTTGCCCGAGGCCAGGGAAGGTTTCCCGATCAATCCAGAAAGTTTCGCGTGGGGAATCTCATTTTGGACCGGCAAGGTCTGTTCGGCCCAATCATTGCCCAGAATGGCAGACGCCCGGACTGAAAGTTCACGGGTTGGCACAAGATCCAGGACGACCTTGCCGTCGGAGCTCAACACAAACCGGACATGAAGATTCGCCAAAGCCAGACAAGTCACGGCGTCCAGAATATGTCCAAACTCGGTCGTATCTTGCTTCAGGAATTTCCGGCGGGCGGGCGTATTAAAAAAAAGATCCCGGACTTCGATCACCGTCCCCGCGGCCGTGGGACATTCCTTCGCTTTGACAAGACTGCCGCCTTCCACCCCAAGTTCGGTGCCGGTCGCAGCCTCCGGCGTTCGTGTTTGAAGCGTGAAACGCGACACCGAGGCAATACTCGGAAGGGCCTCGCCCCGGAATCCGAAACTCGCGATATGATCAAGATCTTCGGCCTTTTCGATCTTGCTCGTCGCGTGCCGCTGAAGCGCGAGTTGGGCGTCCTCGGTCGTCATCCCCGAACCGTTATCCGCCACGCGGATGAGGCTTTTGCCGCCGTGTTTTATCGTAATCTCGATCTGGTCAGCGCCGGCATCCAGGGAATTTTCGACAAGCTCCTTCACGATAGAAGCCGGTCTTTCGACCACTTCCCCGGCCGCGATCTTGTTGGCCACATATTCGGACAATACGTGTATTTTACCCATTTTTATTTTCACCTTGGCACAGCTTAGACTTCCAGAGGGCGATTTTCTGAAGCGCCTCCATCGGCGTCAACCGATCCGTATCCATTTTTTTCAGCTCCGCTTCCAGAGCACTCGGCTGCGGCACATCAAAAAGCGTGGGCCCTGCTTCCGCGACCCTCTTGGAACCCCTCAGCTTTTTGGACTCAATGATCTGCGTAGCCTCGCTATTTTCACTTTCCAGGATCGCCAGGATCTCCTTCGCGCGCCGGGTCACTTCTACGGGGATCCCGGCCAGCTCCGCCACATGGATACCATAACTCCGTTCCGAAGCACCGCGCGCAACCTTCCTCAAGAATACGATTCCCTCCGAAGTTTCTTTCACCGTCATCTTGTAATTCTTGATGCCTGGGAAATGTTCTTCCAACTGCGTCAACTCATGATAATGCGTCGCGAAAAGAGTGCGGGGCCGGGTTTTACCCTGCGCCAGAAACTCGCAAACCGCCCAGGCGATACTCACTCCGTCAAAGGTGGAGGTCCCGCGTCCCACTTCATCCAGGATCAGAAGGCTCCGGTTCGTGGCCTCCTGCAGAATATGCGCCGTTTCAAGCATCTCCACCATGAACGTACTTTCTCCGCGTGCCAGGTCATCGGAGGCGCCAATGCGCGTGAAGATCCGATCGACAAGTCCGACATGCGCGGTTTTGGCGGGCACAAAAGAACCCATCTGCGCCAGGAGCACGATATGCGCCATCTGACGGATATAAGTCGATTTCCCGGCCATGTTCGGCCCGGTCAATACGACCAGCTGATTCTTATCACCATCGAGCAGTCCATCATTTTCCACGAATTTCCCGGATGGCAGCATGCTCTCCACCACCGGATGCCTGCCTCCGTGGATCGAAAGAACCGCGTCATCGTTCACTTCAGGTCTCACCCACTTCTTCTCAAGCGCGACCCTCGAAAGCGACATAAGAGCATCCAACGTCCCGACAGCCCTCGCCATATTTTGAAGAGCCCCGAGATCTTCCAACATCTTCGCGCGAATCTCCAGAAAAATTTGATATTCGAGCATCTTGATCTTATCCTGGGCCCCGGAGATCTTCTCGTCCCATTCCTTAAGCTCCGGTACGACGAATCTCTCAGCATTGGCAAGTGTCTGCCGGCGAATGTAATTTTCGGGAACTTTGCCGAGATACGAACGGCTTATCTCAAGGGTATAACCGAATACCCCGGAATATTTCACCTTGAGCGATTTGATCCCCGTGCGCTCGATCTCGCGCTGTTGAAATTCCAAGATCCATTGCTTCCCTTTTTGAGAAATATGGCGCAGGTCATCCAACTCCTCGGAGTACCCGCCAAGAATCAGACCGCCATCCTTGACGCCAAGCGGCGGTTCTTCCACGATCGAACGGGCAACCAGTTCGCTAAGTTTCGGGAACGGCTGCATTTGTTTCTGAAGATCACGGATCAGGTCCGCGTCGAATGCGCCAAGAATATTGCGGATCTCCGGCACGCGGTCCAGAAACACCTTCAGGTTCACAAGGTCCCGGGCATTTGCGACGCCGTAATTGAGGCGGCTCAGGGTCCGTTCCATGTCCTTCACGCCTTTCAAGAGCCGGCTCATGTTCTCCGTATGATGAAGCTCCTGAATGAGTTCAGTGACCGATTCCTGGCGTTTATGGATCTCGGCGATATCGAGAAGCGGATGCGTGAGCCAATGATAAAGATGTCGCGCTCCCATGGCCGTAAGCGTCCGGTCCACGACCGAGAGTAGCGTGCCGCAATCCTTGCGACCGCTCTGAGATGTCACAAGTTCGAGACTTCGCTGGGCCTGACGATCCAGCAGCATGAATTGAGCGGCGTTAAAGAGCCGCGGCTTCTGAACATGCTCCAGCGCGCTGTGAAAATGGTCTTTGAGATAATACAAAATGGCGCCGCAAGCCCCGACCGCCAGCGGATGATCATGAAAAGGAATTCCTTGGGCTGAACCCAACTTGAAGATCTCAAGGAGGAGTCGCATGGAGTCCTCGGGCTCGAAGATCCAATCTTCATAGACCGTGAGAGTGGCTTTAAGATTCTCTTTGATGAAATTCGTCAGGTCTTCCCGGGCCTCCAGCGTCTTCGGCATCACAACTTCGCGCGGCCAAAGGAGCGTCAATTCATCCAGCAAGCGGTCTTCGGTGATCTCACGAACGTAGAATTCTCCGGTGCTTAGTTCCAGATAAGCCAGAACCGCGGAATCTTTTCCCGCAAGGATCGCCGCCATGTATTGAAGATTTTTTTCAGGCGTTTCATCGTCCAGATAAGTAGCGGGCGTGATAATGCGCGTCACCTTGCGCTCCACAAGTCCCTTGGCCAGAGCGGGATCGCCCATCTGTTCGCAGATAGCAACCTTAAGGTTGTGGTCCAATAACGTCCGGACATAGCCTTGAAAAGCGTGGTAAGGGAAACCGCACATGGGGACCCGGCCCGCCTCTCCGCCTTCGCGGCCTGTGAGCGTGATATTCAGGATATCGGAAGACCGGATCGCATCCTCAAAGAACATCTCGTAGAAATCGCCGAGGCGAAAGAACAGAATGGTGTCCGTGGGAAGGGTCTTCTTGATAGAGCGGTACTGCTCCATCATGGGCGTAAGCTTCACTTGAGCCTCGAGGCTCGGCGGATCGGTCTGGGTCAAGGGTTGCTCTCCTGGATAAATTTGAAGGAGTAGTATACCCAAATCCCCCTGCTCCTTAAAGCGGTTTTAACAAAAAGGAGTAACCAACTAAGGATAGCTGAAGAAAGCGGGGGTGTATAGGGAACCCTTGAAAGAAAGCATCTCTTGCCTGCCTGCGGCACATCGACCCGACGCTTTAATCCATTAATTGGCCGTTGATCTTGACACGCATGCGGCGAATCCCCCAATGGAGGGCGGTCTGATGGCCTCCCCGTGACTGCGGGATAAAAATATCGATATGCCGACTGCGGATCTTACCGCCGCGGTCCTCAACTGTAAAACGCCGCCTATCGCCCAAATAAGACCAGACCGCAAACCAATCCCGCACGGTAAAAGGAACCAATTCCACGCTTGATCCGAATGGGATCGACTTATCCGTAGCCACGCCTCCCCAGTAAACAGGGCGCTTGCTGGCGAACTTTCCATTGCGAAATGCCGGCACGTTGATGCAGATAGGGCAATCGCAATAGGCAGTGATCAGATACCGGTGGCGAAGCCACATGACGTCATAGACTCTCCACACACTCAGCACAAAAATAAAAATCAAAACAATTTTCACGAAATATTTTTTCATTGATTCCTCAATCAGCAGACACGGCCTTGGACTCCGTTTGAACCGGAAGATAAGGGATCAGGAAAAACACGGGAAGTGAAAATGCCGCAGAGATCAGAATCAGCGGCTCAAGACCGATCCTTGAAAAAAGAAACCCCCCGAGGGCACTCGACCCCATTTGGCCGAGATTATAAAAGGACATCAAGAGGGCAAAAACCGTCCCGCCGGCATATTGGGGCGAGGTTTGGGCCGCCAAATTGAGCAGCGCCAGGAAGATTACGGCACTTGCGGTTCCGAGGAAAAAGCTCATCCCAAGCGCAAGGCCTTTGAGAACGGACAAGTGGACGATCAGCCAAGGAACAAAATAAATGAAATAGGAAAGAGTCGAAATGATTCCAACAAGGACCGCGACCCAAAGGAACGTCCGGATCGGGAACCTGGCGAAGGCCAGACCATAAAGCACGCTCCCCAGAAGAGCTCCCGCACTTGTGACCGCCTGGAGGATGCCGAGGAACGAAGGGCTGAATTTCAGCACATCCACGGTGTAATAAAAAAAAGGGGCACCGAACGAGGGGGAAAAATTCCATAAAAAAAGAAAGGCCGAGAGGATCCAAATGCCCCGATGGCGAAAAATGTCACGAAGGCCGAGTCCCGCCGCCCGCTCCGGATGGGTCCGCGAAGACTCGTGGACTAAAAAGAACACGATCACGGCCGTCAGCACCGGAAACACGGCGGTCATTGCGAATATGCTCCGGTACGACAAGACGCCTTTTTGAGCAAGCTCGGCCACCCAACCGCCGGCAAGTGAGGTAACGATCATGGCAATATAAACGGCGGCCCATTGGATCGACTGAAATTGTCCGGTCATGTTGAGCGGCTGCCCGGTTTCTACCATCAAACCGTCCGTAACCACATCCTGGAACGCATAGGCCGTGTAGATCAGCGTCATGAGAAGCAAAAGCAGCTTCGCCGCACTAGGATCGGACACAAAGGCGAGGATAAGCCACGCGATTGCCGCGAAAAGCGACGTCAGGATGAGATAGGACTTGCGCCTGGAACCGAAGATCGGAAAAAGGTCCGAGATCATTCCCCAAAGGGGTTTCACCACCCAGGCGATCAAGGTCACGGCCTGAAAATAAGCCATCTGTTCGGGAGTGAGCCCGGCTTTATCCTTCAGTAGGAAATTGATCGCCAGGGCCGGCAAAGCCCCGAGACCGTTCATGGAAAAGAAATAAACCGACCCGAAGACGACCGCAAGAGGAAACCAGCCGGATTTTTTCATGGATGTAATATAACATATTCCCCTGAACCCCCGCTGTGGTAAAATTCGTTCATGAAAACACTTTTACTTTTTGATATCGATGGAACGCTCCTTCTCACGGGTGGCGCCGGCAAGATTGCTTTTGAAGAGGCTTTTGAGGAGATATTCGAGATTCCCCATGCGTGGGGCGATCTCGACCCTCACGGCAAGACCGATCCTGCCATCTTCGATGAAGTCGCCAAACGCGAACTCGGCCGTCTGCTTTCTGACGGGGAATTCGATCTTTTGATGGAACGTTATGAAGAAATTTTTGAAGAACGCATCCAACAATCGCCGCGTTTTGAACTGATGCCCGGCGTCATCGAGATCTTGGAACATCTTTCCCGGGATCCCGGCATTTTTCTGGCTCTTGCAACCGGCAACTTCGAAAGGGCCGGCCGTCTGAAGCTCAAACGCGGCGCGGTAGAACATTATTTCCTGACAGGCGGATTCGGGAATGATGCCCGGGAACGCGACAAGATCCTCCTCACCGCAGTGGCCTACTCCGAAGAATTGGCCAGAAAACGTTTTGAAAAAAACAAGACCTTTGTGATCGGAGACACCGAATATGATATTGCCGCCGCCAAAAAGGCCGGGCTCCGCAGCATCGCCGTCCTCACCAACGGCAGGACCCGGAAAGATTTCAAAAAAGATCCGCCGGACCATATCCTCGAAAATCTCGCCAACATCCCCGCTTTTATGGCGTGCCTCAATGGATCTTCAAAGTGAATTGTATTCTGATAAGCTGAAGCATTGATTCTCGCTGACGATGAGAGGGTCGAGGATCCGGATCGAAACCGTCTGACAGGCGGCCTTGATCTTTTGAGTGATCTCGTAATCCTCGCGGCTGGGCTCGACTGTGCCGGAGGGATGATTGCGCACCCGCACCAAGCTTGAGGCATGGAATTCCAGGGCGGCTTTGACGATCTCGCGCGGATGAACTGCGGCTTCATCAACCGTTCCAAAGAAAAGATCGCGCTCCCCGAGGAATCGATTACACGAGGGTGATCCGCCGTTGGGTGGCGCCGAGGGTCTCGAAGTGGAGATGGTGGGCGTCTTGAGGAATGAGGTCGCCGGCTTTTTCCGCCCACTCGACGCAGGAGATGGCATGCGGGTCGTTCACGAAATCCTGGAAGCCAATATTTTCCAATTCCTCCTGGGAACTCAGGCGATAGCAATCGAAATGATAAAGAGACATTTTGGCTTTGTAGATATGCATCAAGACAAAGGTCGGGCTTTTTACTTGTTCCGGATGCTTGAGCCCAAGGCCTTCGGCAAGCCCCTTGATAAAAGTGGTCTTCCCGCTCCCGAGCTGCCCTTCCAGACAAAGCACCGTACCCGGCTTAAGGCTCGCGGCAAAATGCTTGGCAAATTCGATCGTTTCTTGGGGTGATGACGTGGTGGTCGTCTGTTTCTTCATATTAAAAATGCGAGAACCCTTTCCGGGCAAGTTTTGGAGGCTCAACTTTTTCTCCATCCCGGCACCAGGAGATCCGGGGCATTCCTCCCTCGATCTTCCCGATCCATGCGAGCGGCACTCTTGGAAATTGTTTCGCCCAGCTTTTTTCGAGCATTATTTTCCGCCACGGCGGCACGGTGAATAGAAGCTCAAAATCCTCACCGTCACTTAAAGCCCTTGCGAACGCTTTCTCTTCATTCCCGCAGCTTAATTTTCTCGCGTCCCTGGAAACCGGGATCTTATTAAGATCAAGAAAGGCCCCCACCGCGGAAGCCTTTAGAATATGGGACAAATCCTGAATGAGCCCATCCGAAATATCGATCATGGCCGTCGGAGTGATATGCCCTGCGATAAAGATCCCCTCTTGAACGCGAGGCGTAAAATCATAATGATGACGAAGGATCGAACCTCCCAACGCGCCCGTCACGGCGATCCAATCCCCGGGCTTGGCGCCTGCCCGCTTCACAAGATGATGCGGCGAAACTTCCCCGAAAATCGTAATGCTCGCAAAGAATTCTTTGGAGCGGGAGAAATCACCTCCCACGCATGGCGCATCGTATTGCTTGGCCAGCGCCAGAAGCCCCTTATAAAAACGCCTGAGCCAGGCCGCAGAAACATGCGCGGGCTTCCCGATACTGATCACAAAAGCCGTAGGCGATGCTCCCATCGCGGCGATATCGCTGAGATTCACCGCGAGTGCCTTGCGGCCGATCTTTTCAGGGTTCAGATCCTTAATCCTAAAATCCACACTCTCCACGATCACATCTGTCGAAACGACAAGCTGTTTACTCTTTTCGATACTCAGCACCGCCGCGTCGTCCCCGATTCCGACGCAAACCCGTCCAGAGGCTGGTATTTTTTTCCTCAGATATTCAATAAACGAGAATTCGTTCATTATTTGGAGCCGAGCAATTCCCGGATTTTTTTGATGGAGCGATTGAAAGGCGCTTTCAGAACACCCGCCTCCGTAATGATACCGGAAATATATTGATGCGGCGTTACATCGAACGCCGGATTGAAGATCTTCATACCCTTGGGCGCGAGCCGCTTGCCATTCATTTCGGAAACCTCATGATGCGGCCGCTCCTCGATCGGGATATCCTTCCCTGTCTTTGCCTTCAGATCGAAAGTCGTGCTCGGCGCTGCAATATAGAACGGGATCTTGTGGACATGGGCCAGCACGGCCACACCGTAAGTACCGATCTTATTGGCCGCGTCGCCGTTCATGGCAATCCGATCGGCGCCTACCACCACGCCGCTGATCTTCCCGGACCGCATAAGACTTGCGGCCATATTGTCGCAGATCAAAGTCGATGGGATCTTGCTTTTGAAAAGCTCCCAGGCGGTCAAGCGCGCGCCCTGCAAAAGCGGCCGCGTCTCATCCACATAGACAAAAAAGGGGATCTTTTTTTCCTTCATCGCAAAAAAGACCGCGAGGGCCGTTCCATAACCCGAAGTCGCCAATCCCCCGGCATTGCAGTGCGTCAAAATACGGGAACCCGGCTTAAAAAGCTTTGAACCATACTTGCCGATGCTTCGGCAGATCAGAATGTCATCTTCATGGATCTGACGGGCTTCCCAAAGAATGATCCTCTTCAAGTGCTCGATATGCCTGTCACGATACAAGGCCACTTTACTCAAGATCCGCTCAAGGGCGTAGGCAAGATTGCGAGCGGTCGGCCGCGAAGAATCAAGATAACGGGCCTCCTTAAAAAGTTTTGCCTGAAATTCTTTTGGCGTTCCGCGGAATGAATGGATCCCGAGATAAAGGCCGTACCCTGCTGTGATGCCGATCGCGGGCGCTCCACGCACCACCATGGCGCGTATCGCCTTCCAGACGGCCCTGGAACTGCGGCAGGGAACCCATGTTTCATGAACCGGAAGCTTGCGTTGGTCGAGAAGATAGAGAACATTATTTTTGAACCGGATCGGTGCGAACGGCACCTTAAGATTTTTCATAAACTCCTCACTGAGTGAGCCATTGTGACAGGGTCGGAACGCGGAGAAGCCAACAAAAAAAGTCCATCCCCATCCGAACCCATGGCATTAAAAAACCGGTGAAGTACAAAAAGAGCACAAGAAGAAATCCGAACCGCTCGATCCTGAGATAGAGGATCGCCCATTTCACAGGCAATAACCCGGCCAGAATACGCGATCCATCCAAGGGCGGCAAGGGCATCAGATTGAGCGCCCCGAGCCCCAGATTCATATAAATGCCGTAGAGGAACAACTGATTATGGGTCATTTTTAAAAAGAAGGCAAGAACCGCGGCCATCACGATATTGGAGAGGGGCCCCGCCAGAGCCACCCAGATCATGTCGCGTTTTGGATTTCTAAGTTTCGAAAAATCAACAGGAACGGGCTTGGCCATCCCGATCATAAAGCGGCCCCCGGTAGTAAAAAAAAGCAACCCGGGAAAAAGGACCGTCCAGAAAAGATCGATATGAGGGAGTGGGTTGAGCGTCAAACGACCCGCGCGCTTGGCGGTGTCATCCCCAAGCCAATGCGCCACAAGCCCATGGCTGATCTCATGGACGATCATCGCCACGAGGAGAAGCAAAAGCGTTACGATCAACATAGGCCGAAGAGACGTTTCGCGTTCGCCGTGGTAAGGCCCGCGATCTCATCCGCGCTTATGCCGTGAAGCCCCGCCGCACATTCCGCCGTCTCGATCATATAAAGCGGCTCATTCCGCTTCCCCCGCCTCGATTGCGGCGCAAGATAGGGCCCATCCGTCTCAAGAAGTAAGCGGTCCTTCGGGCAGAGCGCGCAGGCCTCACGAAGGGCATCATTTTTTTTGTAAGTCAAAGCCCCACCGAACGCGATGTGAAAGCCAAGATCCAGAAATTTTTTCATAGTCCCGGCGTCCGAGGAATAGCAATGGAGCGTCCCGCGATAAGGCAACGGCGTATGTTCCCGGAGGATGCGCAGGAGGTCTTCATGAGCGTCCCGACAATGAATGATGATGGGCTTGCGATATTGTTCGTGCCACCCCAAGAAGGTCCGAAGAGCCTTCTCCTGCACATCCCGGGGCGAATGTTCATGAAAATAGTCCAGCCCCACTTCTCCGATGGCCACAACCTTCGGGTGCGAGAGAAGCTTCGCCAGCTCCGCGAGCTCGGTCGCCTGGGCGTGTTTCGTTTCGTGAGGATGAAACCCGATAGCGGCATAGACTTCCGGATATTGCTCAGCGATCGCGATGGCTTTCCTGGAATCTTCCAGGTCGGTACCGATATTCAGGAAAGTTCGGATACCGCCCTGGATCGCTCGCTGGATCACTTCCGTCCGGTCAGCGTCATACTGAGGAAAATGCAGGTGAATATGAGTATCCGTCAAATTCATGACGTCTTCTCGTCAAGGCGCGGAAAAAGCGGCTCTCCTTTTTCGATCGTCGTGCCGGTAACCACCAGCGGCTTGCCAAATTCCGAACCGGTGCGGATCTTTTCAGGCGCTTCGATCTTCAAACGCCCGAGAATCTTTTTGGCAGTTTCCGGCATAAAGGCCTGCAATAAGATCGCCACGTGCGCCACGCTATCCGCTAAATCGAAGAGCACATTCCCAAGTTCTTCTTTTTTGGAAGGATCTTTGGCGAGCACCCAGGGCTTCGTTTCTTCCACAAATTGATTGGCACGAGTAATTACAGCCCAGATCTTCGCCAGGGCTTCGCGTGGATCATAGGCTAGAATTGCCTTTGAAACATCCTCCCACAAGCCCAAGCGGATATAAAGTCGGCTTGACTGCTTCCCCGCCGGAATTTTTCCTTCAAAATATTTTTCGATCATGGAAGCAGTCCGGTGCCAAAGGTTGCCGAGACTGTTCGCCAGATCACTCGAGTACCGCTCCACCAAAAGATCTTCCGAATAGGTTCCGTCCAGGCCCAGAGTCACTTCGTTTAAGAGAAAATACCGGAGGACGTCACTGCTGTATTTCTGGACAAGCGCGACCGGGTCCACGACGTTTCCAACCGATTTCGACATTTTGGCGCCGCCGATCTTCCACCAGCCATGCGCAAATACTAATTTTGGCATTTCGACGCCCATCGCTTTGAGCATGATCGGCCAAAAAATGGCGTGCTGGCGAAGAATGTCTTTTCCTACCAGGTGGAGGTCGGCCGGCCAAAGCGACTTGAACTTTTTGTCATCCGTAAGATAGCCGGCTCCGCTCAAATAATTCAAAAGCGCGTCAAACCAGACATAAACCACATGGTCCTTGGACCCCGGATATTCGATCCCCCACGTGAGGCGCGCCTTGGGCCGGGTAATGCAAAGATCTTCGAGCGGCTCTTTCAAAAACCCGAGCACCTCATTCCTGCGACACTCCGGCTGAATAAAATCCGGGTGATCCCGTATATAATCGATCAGCCATTGCTGATAACCCGACATTTTAAAGAAGTAATTTTCTTCTTCAAGCTGATCCACGCCGCGGTTGCAATCCGGACATTTCCCGTCTTTGAGCTGAAGCTCGGTCCAAAAGGATTCGCAAGGCGTGCAGTACCAGCCATGGTACGACGCTTTATAAATATCCCCCTTTTTCTCGAGATCACTCAACACCTTTTGCACGGTGGCCTTGTGATAATCATCCGTGGTCCGGATGAAGTGATCGTATTGGATCCCGAGAACCCGCCAAAGCTCTTTAAATTCCGGCACGATCGCGTCCACGAACGCCTTCGGGTCCTTCCCCTGCTCCAGCGCGGCCTTCTGGACTTTGATCCCGTGCTCATCGGTCCCGGTGATATAAAAAACTTTCTCATCCAGAAGCCGGTGGAAACGGGCGAACGTATCGCAGAGAATACTCGTATAGGCATGACCAATATGCGGCTTTGCGTTCACATAATAGATCGGTGTAGTCAGATAATACGTTTTCGTCACAAAACAACCGCTTTCTGGGTCGGAAAAAGGTGCGAAAGTCTTATCGCAAGCCTCGTCGCCATCAATTTTTGGTTCACATTCATATCGAGCGCGGATTTCGAATCATAAAGAAGGTCCATGGCCTCGAGCCAGCGGTTCACCAGAGAAGGATCCGCATCACCTTTTGAAACCAGCTGATAGATCTTTTCCCGTGAGGCGGCCATCAGCCCATCCAGCTTTCGCTTCACTTCGTCGCGCGGCATAGTTGGAAAGACTTCAAAGACCTCGCGAACGGGTAACGCTTCGAGCGATCCCGCGCCCATCGGAACGGGCGTCGCTGACATCGGCATCAACCGGATCTCGAACGAACGCGACTGGATCGTCTCCAAAAGATTATTCTTGTTCTCCACAAGAAGACAAAAGACCGTGTTCTTGGGCGGCTCTTCCAGCGTTTTAAGAAAAGCATTCGCCGCCACCTCCGGCAACCGTTCCGCATTCAGCACGATGCAAATTTTCCATGTTCCCTCGAAAGGTTTCATGGACGCCCACTGAATCGTTTCACGAACCGCCTCGATCTTGATCGATCGTTCGGTGAGGTCTGCTCCCAGCCACCGGACGTCCGGATATCCATGTTTCCATATCCGCGTGAGGAGTACAGAGCCTTTACCGCTAAAAAGCTTCGGTTCGCGACTCTCAAGCGCATAAGCGAATGCTACTGCGAATTCTTCTTTAATGTCCGAACTGTGCCGCTCCTCACCCATTTCGGCCGTTTCCCCTTCTTCACCGCCTCCGCTAAAGATATACGAAGAAGCAACGCGTCCCTCCCGGATATGCGACTCCAGAATACGCACTGCCAACTTCTGGGTATTATTGGCCAAAAACACGTTCAAGCCTTTCCCGGACCTTTTGACTGACCGATTCCACCGACTTGCTTGTATCAAGCACGACCATCCGCCGGGGTTCTTTTCTTGCGAGCGCAAGAAATCCCTTCCGGACCCTGCGGTGAAAACTCAAAGCCTCACGTTCGATCCGGTCATGCCGGCCGCCGCGCGCGAGGCCTTTTTCAATATCGATATCCAGCACAAAGGTAAGATCCGGCTTGAGCGCACCCCGGACCAGCTTGCTCGCCTCTTCGATAGCCTCAAGCGGGATTTTGCGACCGAAACCCTGATAGGCCATCGTCGAATCCTCGAAGCGGTCCGAGATCACCACCTTGCCTTTCTTGAGGGCCGGAAGGATCTTTTCCCGGACGATCTGTGCGCGCGCCGCAAGATACAAGAGAAGCTCCGTCACATGCGCCATTTCTTTCAGATCTTTGTCGAGAAGGATATTGCGGATTGCTTCGCTGATGCGTGTGCCTCCCGGTTCGCGGAGCATCACCACCGCTCGGCCTTTTTTTTTCAGAAAAGCGACGGCATTCCGGATCTGCGTGCTTTTCCCGCTCCCCTCCGCACCTTCGAATGTGATGAAATATCCTTTTTTCATTTTTTGATATCCCAAGCTCTACGGACTTTCTTGACCGTCGAAGGTTCTCCCGGCCGACCGTCCTTGACAAGCCAACCCAACTCAACGATCTTTTGACGCATCAGGTCCGATTTTGCGAAATCGCGCGTTTTCCGCGCCTCCGCATATTGTTCCAAGGCTGTTTTGACATTCCCGGGGATCGCTTCGACCGAAGCGATGTCGAGGCCTAAAAGCCGGTCCACTTTTTTAAAAAACTCAACGGAAACTGCAAGTTGAACCTCTGACACCATAGCCAGTTGCGCATTAAGAGCGGTGACGGTTTCTTGCAAAAGCGCCAGTGCGGCAGCAATATTCAAATCATTGCTTAAAAAGCTTCCCATTTTGGTCAAAACATTGGTGAGCACCTCGGATTTAAAAACAGCATCACCTTTTTCCTTAAAAAGCTGAAGTCTGCTCAGACATTGAAAATAGCAATTATCCAGTTTTTCGATCACTTCACGGGCTTCTTTCAATCCTTCGAACGTAAAATTCAATTGATGACGGTAATGGACCGATAAAAGCGCGAAGCGGATCGCCATCGGGTCATATCCTTTTTCCAGGAGGTCGCGAAGCGTGAAGAAATTCCCCTTGGATTTGGACATCTTCTCGCCGTTCACCAAGAGATGCTTCGCGTGGAGCCAGTATTTCACGAAGGGTTTCCCCGTTGCGGCTTCCGACTGCGCGATCTCGTTCTCATGATGCGGAAAGACAAGGTCCTCACCACCAGCGTGAATGTCGATCGTCTCCCCGAGATAGCGCATGCCCATGGCCGAACACTCGATGTGCCAGCCCGGACGGCCCTTGCCCCATGGCGAATCCCAGGAAGGCTCGTCTTCCTTGGCTTTTTTCCAAAGCACAAAATCCGAAACCTGTTCTTTGCTCTCGTACTCATCTGCATCAACGCGCTCACTCGCACCGGCAATGTTGCCATCGAGTTTCTTCTTGGAAAGTTTCCCATAATCCGCAAAGGCTGCGACACGGTAATAGACCGAACCGTCCGCCTCATAAGCCACTCCCTTTTCGATCAACGTCTTGATCAGGCTTTGCATCGCAGCGATCTCCTGCGTCGCATGCGGCAGAATTTTCGGCGAAAGCATATTAAGCGTTTTTATGTCTTCCAAAAAAGCCTGCGCGTAAAACTCTGTGTACTTCAGGAGCGTCTTTTTCTCACGTTTCGCGCCAGCAATAGTCTTGTCATCCACATCCGTGATATTCATCACGTGCTTGACCGTAAAACCCTTGAACTCGAGAAACCGGCGCAGGAGGTCTTCAAAAACAAACGTCCGGAAATTCCCGATATGAGCATAGTTGTAGACAGTGGGGCCACAAGTATAAAGAGTGACTTCGTTGGGATTTAGCGGCTCGAATACTTTGATCCCGCCTTTGAACGTATCGTGGAATTGGATCATGAATTCACTTTTCTCATACTCACCACTGCTTCACAGGTCACGGCAAGACCTTCTCCTTCAGGGCCAAGACCTTCCCGGGTGCGCGCCTTGATGGAGACGTCCTTTTCCGGAAGCCCGAGACACTTTGCGACACTTTTACGGATCTTGGGCTTATGAGTATAGAGCTTCGGAGATTCCAGAATAATATTCGTATCCGCATGGTAAAGCTGCCATCCCCGTCGCTTCGCTTCCAAGAGAATCACCGCAAGGATCTTCGTGCTGCGAATATTCTTATATTTCGAATCGCGGTCTGAAAACCACTCCCCAATATCCCCGGCCCCGATCGCTCCCAGGATCGCATCCGAAAGCGCGTGCAAAAGCGCGTCTCCGTCCGAATGACCGAGCGCACCTTTGGGCGACGGGATCACGACCCCGCCAAGATAGAACTTCCGTCCTTGCACCAGCCGGTGCGTGTCAAATCCGATCCCGACACGGACTTCGGGTAAAATACTTTTTTCGGTCATGGCTTTCGCAAGCATCAGGTCCGTCCCTGTGGTCAATTTCGGATTCCAATCCCCGTGCGGCACCACTCGTACACGAGCACCCATCGCCTCCAAAAGGCCCGCCTCATCCGTCGCTTCGAATGCTTTGGGATTTTGTTTATACGCTTTCAGAAGCATCTCGCGCCGGACGAGCTGAGGCGTTTCAGCTTCATAAAGTGAATTCCGGTCCACGGTTTCCCGTATATGCCCGTCCTCCGTGAGCACTCGTTTGATGGTGGGCACCACTTTCCGCGCCAGGATCACGCCGTCCCAATCTTTGCCGGCCTTCAAAACTTGTTTGATCGCATCCGACGTAATGAGCGGCCGCGCCCCGTCATGCACCATGATCCAGCCGGACCTCGGAGAAGTTTTTTTGAGCGCATTCCACACCGACTCGGCACGGGTCTTACCGCCTAGGATCCATCGGACTTTCGAGCCTTGGATCAAACGCGCCCATGACTTCACTTCCAAGCGCATCTCGGGGCTGATCGCAATGATCGTTTCACAGATCTCGGGGATCTTATCAAAAGCCCGGAGAGTCCTGAGGAGTATCGGTTCTCCATTCAACTGATACAAAAGCTTGGAACGACTCGAAGCGCCCCCCTTGTCAGAACGACTCAGGCTTTTCTGGAAACGGCTACCCAGCCCGGCGGCAGGAATGATGAGGGAGACTCGCATCCACCTTACCTCCCTCCCTCATGAAACTGGGAGCCCTGTGGGTTGGTTGGATTTTGATAGGCTTGGTAGCTCTGTCGATCATGACCGTTCCGCGGTGAACGACGGGGATCATTTCCATGGGCACCTCGGGCATCGCGCCAGCGCTCCGCGCCGCGTTCCGGGTGGTGGCCGTTGTCCTCGGAAAGTTTTGCAAAGATCATGCGCCCAGCCTGCGTTTGAAGCACGCTCGTGATCGTGACCTTGACCGTATGGCCCAAACGGCGTTTGCCGTTATCCACCACCACCATGGTCCCGTCATCGAGATACGCCACGCCTTGCTCATGCTCCTTACCTTCTTTGAGGATCTTGATTTCCATCTCTTCCCCCGGCATGACCACGGGTTTCAGCGCGTTCGCGAGGTCGTTGATATTGAGCACTTTCACACCCTGCAGCTCGGCGACCTTGTTGAGGTTGTAATCGTTGGTGAAGACCTTGGCCTGGAGCACCTGCCCCATCTTGACCAGTTTCGCATCCACGGTGTTAAATTCCGGGAAATCCAGCTCATGGATCTTTACCTGGATATTCGGGTTGGATTGGATCGCGTTCAAAACATCCAGTCCCCGGCGCCCGCGAGCGCGTTTCAGGGGGTCCGAGGAGTCCGCGATCAGCTGTAGTTCCTTCAAAACAAATCGCGGCAGGATCAGCTTACTCGAAAGAAAATGCGTGTTCGCGATGTCCGCGATGCGGCCGTCGATAATGACACTCGTATCCAAGAGGATCATTTCCTCGCCCGGGCCTTTGGAATCCAGATGCACGAAAGGGATCATCAAACTGAATTCGTCTTGACCGCGAAGAACCGTGATAATGCCAAGGTAGGAAAAAATGATCGCTGTCGCAATCCCGAAATTACGCATGACGTCCGGCGCAAATGAGGCGTAAGAAACCACCGTCATGAAAAGCCGGTGCGTCAAAAGCCCGAGCGCCAACCCCAGGATCACCGCGAGAATGTTGCGGACCGTGTATTGCTTGAAGAAGATATCAATCGAAACAATGAGAACGCCGATCAACCCCCCGATCGCTGCCGAGATCCACTCGCTGTGAGGCACCTGAAGATTCAAAAGCCACTGGATTTGAGCAAGATACCCGAAGGCGGCACAACCCAGAATAAAAATAAATCTTATAGCAAGAATCATGATTACTGCTCCTTTGATGTTGCGCCCACGGCGCGTATGAAAAGTTAGTCCCAATTCCTATCAATTTCAGAGAATCTGAAATTGGGGCAATCCTTGTCAACCGTTGGAGAAAAGAATCCAAGACAAGGATAGTATTCATTGTTTTTATAAACTCCCATCCCGCGGCTTCATCGCGGCTTTGGAGAAACGCTTCTGCGACATTCACTCCGTCCGTTCCCAACGTTCAGATCGAGATTTTCCGTTGGCACGAAGCGAACAAATTATGCTAAAAAAAGAAAGTACCACTTCCGCGTGTCCTTCGAATCTTTCTTAAGGAGTTTCCAGGGGTGCGCGCGCACATCCTTCACGAGCGCGTCCATCTCCTTATAAAGCTCGTCTTCCATCAAAAGCTTCCCGACCGTCCCATCTCCTTTTTCGACTTTCCCAAGGATCTGGCTTAAGGAAGCACTTGAAGCCTCGATGTTCTGGAAGCTTTGATACATGTTCCCATCCGGGCTTTTAAGCATATCCTTGAGCGATCCAGTGACCGACGAAAGATGGTCCAGGGTCTCGTGAGCCCGATCGATCAGTTCCTCCGGCGCCACCAAGGGGACCCCTTCCATCACGACTCCCTTACGAACTAGCGGAAAAGCCCCAGGGTTCGGCGAGATCTCCACGTGAGGCTCGCTCAAAATATGCGTACCCCGAATTGTGAAGGTATAATTTTCCCTGATTTCCACACCCTTTTCAATGAAAAGTTTGACCTTCACGCGATTGCTCTGCTTCACCTTGTCATAAATGATACTCACTTGGCTTACTTCTCCGACCCGAACCCCGGCCATACGTACCGGAGCTCCCTTATTAAGAATACTGACATAGTTAAACATCACGTCCACGGGATAACCGGACCTAAACCAGTCTTTCCCGCTGATAAAAAAGAGCACCAACGTCAAAAAAACAAAACCCAGGATCACAAAAACACCCACTGAGACTTCATTGCTTTTCTTTTTCATAATGACTCCGTCTCCTTTTGCTGCTTATCCGTGATCGGACCCCGCGCCGATCCGGTAATGAATTGCTGAATGATCGGGTCGGGAGAATTTCTGATCTCATCGGGCGTTCCGACGCCGATGATCCGCCCCTCGTAAAGCATGGCGATCCGGTCCGCCACTTTGTAAGCACTTGTCATGTCATGGGTCACCACGACCGAGATCACTTTCAGTTGCTTCTGCATCCTTAAAATGAGGTCGTTGATCACGTCCGCGTTGATCGGATCCAGCCCTGTGGTCGGCTCATCATAAAGGATGATCTTCGGTTCATTGCAGATGGCCCGTGCCAAACCGACCCGTTTTTTCATGCCTCCGGAAAGGCTGGCCGGCATCAGCTCCTCTATCCCCTCAAGCCCCATTAAACGAAGTTTTTCCTGGACCCTCTGATCGATCATTTCTAAGGAAAACTTCGTGTGCTCAAAAAGAGAAAACCCCACGTTCTCCCGCACCGTCAGCGAGTCAAAAAGAGCCGCGCCCTGGAAAAGCATCCCAAGTTGAAGCCGGAACTGGTCCTGGTCCTCCGCCTCCATGGTAAACATAGAACGTCCGTCGATCAGGATATCGCCTTGATCGGGTTCCAGAATCGCCATGATGTGCTTGAGAAGCACGCTTTTCCCGCATCCGGAACGTCCAATGATCACAATAGTCTCCCCTTCCTTGATGGTCAGGTCGACCCCTTTCAAAACATGCTGATTTCCAAACCACTTATGAAGGCCTTGAATCTGGATCATAAAAAAGCGCCTTTCCGCTAAAAGAAATAAAAAATCGCAGTAAACAGCGCATCGGAAGCAATGACCATGATCAGAGAAACGACGACCGCAAGCGTGGTTGCGCGCCCCACGCCTTCCGCACCGTCGCGGGCTGTAAACCCGAAATAGCAACCCACGACCGAAATGATCCCCCCGAAGAAAAAGGCCTTCACGAGGCCAGTTACGACGTCCTTGACTAACAGCGCTTTGAACCCGCGTTGGATGTATACATTGGAACTCATGCCTAACTTAAAGACGGCAATTAGGTAGCCCCCGAACATACCGATCACATCCGCATAAATGGTCAGAATAAAAAGCATGAACAAAGCCGCGATAAACCTGGGCACAACCAGGTACTGAACGGTGTTCGTGGCAAGGGCCTTCAAAGCATCGATCTGCTCGGTGACCTTCATGGTCCCGAGCTCCGCGGCGATCGAAGCCCCCACGCGCCCCGCAACCACCATCGAGGTCAATACGGGCCCGAGTTCGCGGCAAAGGGACACGGAGATAAGGTCCGAGGTGAACTGCTCTGCCGAAAAAAGACGCAGCTGATAAGCTGATTGCAACGCAAGCACCATACCTGTAAAAAGAGCTGTGAGAAAAACAAGCGGAAGCGACATAACGCCGATCTTGTTCATCTGATCGATCGTCGCTTTCCAGCGGATCTTCTTGGAGACCATCAAAACACAGGTGTCCCTAAAAAGAAGCGCAATGCCGCCGGCACCTTGAAAAATGTCAAGGCAGCCAGCCCCAAAATTACGAAGCCATAACCGAACCGACACAGTTCGCTTTAGATTATCCCAGCCTGCCATAAATCTCCTGTCCGTGAAACACTCGTGCCGCATTATGATTCATTTTAAGGGTTCGCCATGCGATACCGTTCGCCCATAAACACAAACGGTGAACAACACTAGAACTTCAATTTAGGACCGAATTTAACGGCCCTTTCATCCTCTTTATCGTCTTCAGCCACGCCCTTAGTCGTCCCGGATTTCGGCCCCGCAGCGCGGGCCTCCAGCAACGAAAACTCCCCCCAATCACCCAGCTTCGAGGTGTTCAACTCCAGGCTGCTGTCCTTTTCATGAAGGGCGGCTTCAATACCCTTCCAGATCACCAGATTGTCCGGAGTTTGTATTTTTATTCCCGCGAATATATTTTCAAGTTTCAGATCCAAGGCCCCATTCAGAAAGAAAACCGTCCGGCCTTTCCATATCTTGGAATCCTTCAACGGCAGATAAGGAAGAAACCCACGCAGCTGAATAATACCACGGTCATAATCGAGTTGTCCCCATTTTCCGTCACGAATATTGAAAACCCCTGAGACCTCGGGCTTCGAGAGATCCCCTTCCACGGAGAGCTTCCCCTCCAAACGCCCCCCCAACGCCTTTGGCAAAGATCTTGCCGCAAACTGGTGCACCGTTCCCAGGTCAAAATCCGCCACACGTAACAAGAGTTTGAGATGCGGGTTTTTGCCGGGCCTCGTCGCTTGTCCCGTCATTTGAAATTTATTTCCCCATGCACTCCGGATGCCGGTGATCCCGAGAGGGCTTAATTCAAAAGCACCCTTCAGATCCTCGAACGGCTGGCGGTCCAGAATGAAATAATCCGTCTCAAATTCCCCTTTGAACAAAAGATCGCGGCCTTTCCAGCTCGGAGACACGGAATGGAGGAAAAGTTTTCCCTGCGTCACGAGGTCCATCCCAAAAGTTTTCACGTGATCCAGATGAAAATTCAGAGCAAAGTCCAACCCCCGGAGATTGGAGTGGATCGCCATCCGTTTCGCGCCTTTTTCAAAACCCAGCTCATAGTTCCCGCTGGCAAAATCGAATTCTCCCCGCCCCCGGTACCCCGAACCCAGAACGAGGGAATCCATCACAAAACGCTTCCGGTCCTGATGGATTTTTCCGTGAAAATCGAAAACCCGCCCCTCCATGGGCTGGAAAGTCCCCGCGAGCGTCTGATGCGAAAAGCTCAGCCCAAAATCCAGTTTCATCCATGGCACGCCTTTCCCCACCCGAACGCGCGTGTTCACCTCGGGCTGTCCCTCATGATTTAAAAAAGCGCCGGCGAGTTCCGCGTGCCACCCGTATAAAGCCCCCTGCAGTCCTTCAAAAAAAAGATCGTTCCCCACCCAATGGACCTTCCCTTCAAGCTCCCGAAACGGAATCGGAATATCCTGGGCGAGATCCATGGCCTCCAGTTCCAGCCAAAGATCATGCGTGCTCTTGGAAGGATCGACAGTGCCATAAATGTGAACGCGTCCGTCCACGATCCCGGTCGCGCGAGCACGCACATCCACTTGGACTTTTTTATCAAAAGACGGCAGGATCTTGCCTTCCACTTCCCTGAGCAGGATCTCCTTGCCAAGCGACGAAAGAAGATAACGGATCTCTCCCCCTTTAAAATCCAGGGATGGCATGGAAAGACCGGAAGATGCGCCGGGAGCATTCTCGAAATACCGGTAAGGGAATTGATCCTGTTCGATCAGGATCGCGGGGTTCTTCAACACCACACCTGCGGGAGCGTCGAACTTCCGGTCCCAGAGTTGCTTCAGGTTATAGCGGAAAAGAAGACGGTCCGCACGGATCAATTGGGAACCCCCCTTCGAGGAAGGGGCTTCGATGAGGATTTTTTCAAGCGCAAGCTGGTTCAGCTGATAGGGACGGATCTCGCCGATGTGAACCTTGGCCTTGAGATATTCACCGACCTTCTGCTCGGCAAAGCGCTTAAAATCCTCGGATCGCGCGATGCGATTCAGAAGGAAACTCAAAAGCAGCGCGCCCGTCACAGCCGCTAGCGCAAGGAAGAAGAGAAATGCTTTCAGGAAAGAGCGCATACGAGCGCACCTCCCGTGCTAAGTCGCCTTCTCAAAAGAGATCCGTTCCCCGCGGATCTCCGCCACGATCTTGTCGCCCTCCGCGAACTTCCCGCCGAGGATTTCTTCGGCCAGCACATTTTCAATGTAACGCTGGATTGTTCTTTTGAGAGGTCGGGCCCCGAACACCGGATCATACCCTTGATCGATCAGGAACTTCAGGACTTCTTCGGAAAGGATCAATTCGATCTTCTTGTCCTTGAGACGATCATGCACTTCCTTGAGCTCGATGTGAATGATCTGCTCCAGATCCTGGCGCGTCAGAGGATGGAAAACAATGGTGTCATCCACCCGGTTCAGGAATTCCGGACGGAAAACTTTCTTCGTTTCATCCAAAAGCTTCTGCTTCAGGCTTTCGTAATTCATTTCGTCTTTTTTCGGCGCAAAACCCAGGTCGCCTTGTTTGCGGATCAGTTCCGCCCCGACATTCGAGGTCATGATCACGACGGTATTGCGGAAATCCACCTTGCGGCCGAAAGAATCCGTCAAGCGCCCCTCTTCCATAAGCTGGAGAAGAATGTTGAAGACATCCGGATGCGCCTTCTCGATCTCATCCAAAAGCACCACCGAGTACGGACGCCGGCGTACTTTTTCTGTAAGTTGCCCGCCCTCTTCATACCCCACATACCCCGGAGGGGCCCCCACAAGCCGCGAGACGTTGAATTTTTCTCCGTACTCGGAGCAATCCACCACAATCACCGCATCTTGATCGCCAAACATAAAATCCGCAAGCGCGCGGGCAAGAAGCGTTTTTCCAACGCCGGTGGGTCCCAAGAAAATGAATGATCCTATGGGACGCCGCGGGTTGCGGAGTCCGGAACGGGAACGGCGCACCGCGTGCGAGATCGCACGGATCGCTTCGTCCTGACCGATGATCTTTTGATGAAGCGACTCTTCCATTTTGAGAAGTCTCGCCGTCTCCTTTTCTTCGAGACGGGCAAGGGGCACACCGGTCCACTTGGAGACCACAAACGCAATATCCTCCTCGGTCACCTGCACCTCCACCTCGGACTTGGATTCCTTCCAGCTTTTTTTCATCCGCTGAAGTTCTTCCTTGGCTTTACGCTCATCGTCCCGCATTTTCGCGGCCTTCTCGAAATCCTGGGCCTTGATCGACGCCTCTTTCTCACGGCGAAGGGATTCGATCTCGGTCTCGACCTTCTTCAGGTCCTTGGGCATCGTCGTCACCGACAACCTTGCGCGCGACGCTGCTTCGTCGATAATATCGATCGCTTTGTCCGGAAGGAACCGGCCGGAAATGTAGCGATCGGAAAGTTTCGCCGCAGCCTCAAGCGCCTCGTCAAGGATCTTCACCCGGTGATGGGCTTCATATTTATCCCGCAAGCCTCGCAGAATCTGGATCGTATCCTCGACAGACGGCGGCTCCACAACCACGGTCTGAAAACGGCGGGCCAGGGCCGCGTCCTTTTCGATGTATTTGCGGTATTCGTCAAGCGTCGTTGCCCCGATGCATTGGATCTCGCCTCGGGAAAGGGAGGGCTTCAGGATATTCGACGCATCGATCGCGCCTTCGGCACCTCCGGCGCCAACCAGAGTGTGCAGTTCATCAATAAAGATCATGACATTTTCCGTGCGGCGGATCTCATCCATCACCGCCTTGATGCGTTCCTCGAACTGGCCGCGGTATTTCGTTCCCGCGACCATGAGCGCCAGATCGAGCACCACAATGCGTTTGTCCGCAAGGATCTCCGGAACATCACCCGCGATGATCATCTGGGCGAGACCTTCCACGATCGCCGTCTTTCCGACCCCGGCCTCCCCCAGCAGAACGGGGTTATTCTTCGTACGGCGCGCGAGGATCTGAATCACGCGCTGGATCTCATCCTGCCGACCCACAACGGGATCCAGTTTCCCATCGCGCGCAAGCTGCGAAAGATCACGGCCAAAAGCGTCAAGCGCCGGCGTTTTAGTCTTGGACTTTCCTGCGGGCCCGCCCCCGGGGCCACCCATCCCGGGCGACGGCGCACCGGGTTCAGCATTCGGTGTCGTGGAACCCAGAAGCTTGATCACCTCGGAGCGCACCTTATTGAGATCAAGCCCCACGTTCATGAGCACATGGCTCGCCACGCCTTCACCTTCTTTAATGAGACCCAGAAGCAGATGCTCGGTCCCGATGTAGTTATGCCCGAGACGGCGCGCTTCATCCATCGCCAGTTCGATCACTTTCTTGGCCTTGGGCGTGAACGGGATGTCTCCGGAAACAACCGTGCTCGGCCCGAACTGGACAAGCTTCTCGACTTCGAGCCGGATCGTGTCCAGCGATAGCCCGAGATTCTGGAGCACCGCCGCCGCAACACTTTCCCCCTCCTTGATGAGCCCGAGCAAAATATGCTCCGTCCCGATGTAATCATGATTGAATCGTTTGGCTTCTTCCTTGGCGAGAATAATAACCTTACGCGCTCTTTCCGTGAAACGATCGAACATTGTGGCCTCCAGATTAAGACGTTTGTTTAAAACCTTCTAATAAGTAACGGAAAAATACCGTTTTACTTAAAGAGCAACTTTTGCGAAATATTCACGGATACGCGCGGCGCGCCGGGCATCGCGCTCCGTGGTACCGAGTTCTTTACCGCTCATCTTCTGGAGATGGGCCGGCTGGATCAAAAGAGAAAGCTGGTTCAGATCCGTGTGAGTCACTTGTCCTTCCAGGACCCCGACATCGATCCCGACCTGCACAAGCGACAAAAGCTGGATCGCCTCGGAAGAAGACATCATGCGCGCGGCCTTGAGCGACGCCAGGGCGCGCCAGATCTGATCTTCCATCTTGGCCTTGCGTTTCTTCTTGAGATATTCCCGGGCCTCACGTTCGTGCGTGATCACCTGCCGGATCACGCCTTCAAGATTACTGATGATCTCATCTTCCGGTTGTCCCAATGTGATCTGATTAGAAAATTGAAAAAAATTCCCGCTGGCCTGTGTCCCTTCGCCATAAAGTCCGCGCACCGCAAGATTGAGCTTTGACAGGGCCTGCAAGACTTTGTGGACCTGCTTGGTCAGAACAAGGCTCGGCAAATGCAACATGCACGAGGCCCGAATGCCGGTCCCGACATTCGTCGGACAGGCCGTCAGGTACCCCAGCGTCCCGTCAAACGCATAGTCCAGGCCTTTTTCCAGCTCACTGTCGATCTCATCGGCAATACGCCAGGCTTCGACGAGATTGAGACCTGACTGGAACACTTGAAGCCGCAAATGGTCCTCTTCGATCACCATCAAACTCACCATTTCATCCGGCGTGATTGCGACCGCACTCTTGCCCTCTTCCTGGAAAAGCTCCCGGCTGACCAAGTGGCGTTCGAGCAGAAATTGCTGGTCAAGCTCGGGAAGTTCTGTCGAAGAAAAAAAATAAGCGCTTTTGAGAAAATTTGAATTTTTGACCGCAGCTCGGACCTCTTGGATGATCGCGACACGCTGCTCGTCCGCGAGGCGGTTCAAAAAAGGGTACGCCGCGAGGTTACGCGCCATGCGCAGACGCGAGCTAATGACGACATCGCTCTCAGGTCCCGTAGCCCGGAGCCAATTCACCGGCTGGTCAATAAAACGGTCGATCTCACTCACTTTTCGGCCTCTTGGGTTTTTTGAGCTTGTCCAAAGCTTGTTTAATCTCATCTCGTAAACGCGCCGCCTCCTCGAAGGCTTCCTCTTGAATACATTTACGGAGTTTTTCCTGAAGCTGGCGCAGATCATGGACGCTGCGCGTTTCCTTCGGGATACGGGACGGTTTCTTGCCGACATGAAAACCCGAGCGCTGAACTTGTTTGATCACGATCGCCAGTGGTTTTTGGAACGAAGCGTAACATCCCGCGCAACCGAGGCGCCCGTTCTTGGCGAAATCCTCGTAATTCATGCCGCATTTTTTGCAAACAAGGGGCACTTTCTTGCCTGAAGCGCCCGGCTCATTCTCCAGGCCCGGGACACCGGCCAACAGATCCCCGAAATTAAAATAGGTCTTAAACTCCGTACCTTTTTCTTCGGCACACGCCTCGCAGATATGGATTTCGGCCATGTTGCCGTTGACGATCTCGGTCAGGTGGATGGTCGCTTCTTTGGTCCCGCAGACGTTACAGATCATAAGGGATGGGCTCCGGAATCGCGGCGGATCAAAGCGTGTAACGCACGCCGTCTTTATGGGTCAGCGCCTGAAAATCCTTGAGAAGCATGTTCGTGATCTTCCCGGGGCGTCCCTCGCCGATTTCCCGGCCGTCAATCTTAACGACCGGAATCACTTCAGCCGCCGTGCCGGTAAGAAACACCTCGTTCGCATTGAAAAGATCATGCCGCGTAATGATGCGCTCCTCAAAAGGCAGCTTGATCCTTTCCGCGATCTCGAGAATCGCCTGGCGTGTGATGCCCTTGAGTGCACCGAGATAGGTTGGAGGTGTGAGCAGAATGTAATCTTTCACCGTCTGCCCTTTGCCGGTCTTTTTCACCATGAATACGTTGTCGCCGGTACATTCCGCCACATACCCCTGATGATTCAGCATGAGCGCTTCCATACAGCCGCCGTTCTTGGCTTCGATCTTCGCCATGATATTGTTGAGATAGTTCAAGCTCTTGATCGAAGGATTCACGGCTTCCGGAAGGTTCCGCACGGTCGGGACAGTAATGATCTCCAGGCCTTTTTGATAAAGGCTCTTGGGATAAAGCGTGATCTTGTCCGTGATAATGAAGACCGTGGCCTTTTTACAGAGCCAGGGGGAAAGCCCGAGATCGCCCACGCCGCGCGTCACCACAACGCGGATATAGGCATCCGTCAGCTTGTTCTTCTTGAGCGTTTCGATAATGGCGGACTTCATGGCCTTCACATCCATGGGAATGGTAAGCATCAGGGTATGCGCCGATTCCCAAAGCCGGTTTAAATGCTCCTCCAGTTTAAAAACCAGGCCTTTGTAGGCGCGGATCCCTTCAAAGACACCATCACCGTACAAAAGTCCGTGATCAAAGATCGAGATCTTCGCTTCGCTTTTCGGATACCACTTGCCATCGAGATAGATCTGAAGTTCCATTTTTCTCTCCTGGGTTCTCACAATTATAAAACCGGTTTGTTGATGATGGTCTCCGGCCTCGGAACAATCGATTGCCCGGAAAAAAGCACGCCATTCTGCAAGCGGTAGGAACGTTCATACCGCGAGGCCATCTCCTCATCGTGCGTCACGATCAAAAACGCCTGACCTTCCTGTTGATTCAGTTCATTCAAGAGCGCCATGACCGAACCCGCGGTCTCGGGATCAAGATTCCCGGTGGGTTCATCGCAAAACACCACGGCCGGACGATTCACAAGCGCCCGCGCGATCGCCACACGCTGCTGTTCACCGCCCGAAAGCTCGCCCGGGTAGTGGGTCCTTCGGTTCCAAAGACGCACACGCTTCAGAACTTCCTTGACCCAGGGCTTGTTCGGCTTTCCCGCGATCAGGGTCGGCAAAAGAACATTTTCATAAACGGTCAGTTCCGGCAACAAATGATAGAACTGGAACACAAAACCGATCTGATGACTGCGTAAGCGCGCCAGTTCCTTTTCCGACATCTCGACCATATCCTTGCCTTCAAAGAAGACCTTTCCGTCGGTCGCCCGGTCCAAGCCGCCCAGAATATGCAGGAGGGTTGATTTCCCGCAACCCGACTTGCCGGTAATAAAAACCATCTCTCCCTTGCGAAGGATCAACTGCACCGAGCGCAGGATCTCCAGGGTCCCAACCGGTGTTTCGTAATCTTTACGGACATCGAACGCGCTTAAGAGCGGCGCTTCCACAAGATTACTCATAGCGGAGGGCCTCCACAGGATTGAGGTTCGCCGCCCGATGCGCCGGATAAAAACTCGCCACTACCGCGACGATCAGCGCAAACCCCACGATGGTCACCACATCCGGCATATGGACCTCGGAAGGAATGCGATCGAAAAGATAAATATCGCTCGGGAACACATCAAGTCCCGTGGTTTTTTTAAGAAAATCCGCCACGGGATTTAAATTGTAGGCAAGGGCAAGCCCCATCACCGCCCCAAGCACGATCCCCATCGACCCGATGCTGAACCCTTCCAGGACAAAGATCTTACGAATGCTCATGCGCGTCGCCCCCAACGCCCGGAGGATCCCGATATCTTTGGTCTTTTCCATCACAACCATGGTCAGAGTTGAAATGATATTGAACGCCGCCACCAGGATAATAAGCCCCAGAAGGATCGTCATCACGCTCTTTTCAACTTTGAGCGCCTGGAAAAAATTCTGGTTCATGTCATACCAGGAGCGAAAAAAATACTGATTGGAGAAATCCCCCGCGATCACCCATTTCCATTTCTCCGCATCGTCCACATTCTTAAAGCGCATGCTGATCCCGGTCACTTTGTGGCCCATCTGATATACTTTTTGCGCCTGCTCGATCGTCACAAGCGCGAGCGACGTGTCAAAATCGTTCATCCCCACGCGATAGATCCCGCGCACCAGAAAGGGCCACGTCCTCACGTGCATCGGAAGCGGGACGAACGGATTCTCGGGCTCCGGGATCGGCGTGATCATGTAGATCACGTCCCCCACCTGCGCGCCCAGCGAGGCCGCCAGATTCTCCCCGATAAAAACACTGCCATAACGCGTTTCGATCTTGCGCTTGAAGAACCAGAGAAACCGTTTACGCTCGATCTGCACGGAATCCTTGAAATTCAAGGTCCCGGACACCATGTTTTTATCAAAAATGCTTAAATCCTCGACCTGGGGATCGATCCCCTTGACCACGACACCGCTCGCATTCTTAGTGCTCCTGAGAATCGCCTGTCCTTCGATGAATCTTGCCGCAGAAACAAGCCCCGGGATGTTATGACTGCGGATCGCGGCAAGATCACGTTCCGCATCCTCGATCCCGTCCACCTTTTCGATTCTCAAGTGCGGCTGAACACCTACGATCTTGTTTTTCAACTCGCGGTCAAAACCGCTCATCACCGCAAGCACGACGATTAGGGCCATCACACCGATCGCCACTCCCCCGACCGAGATCATGGAGATGAGCGAGATGAATCCGGTCTTGCGTCTTCGCGTCAGATGTCTTCCTGCGATAAAAGTCTCAAATCCCATCAAGAGTTCCTTTAAGATTCCGCTTCGGCCTGTTCGATCGTCTTTTTCTCCGGCTTCAGCTGAGGGAACAAGATCACATCACGAATGGAAGCCTGGTTGGTAAGAAGCATGACTAAACGATCGATGCCAATCCCCAAGCCCCCCGCGGGCGGCATTCCGTATTCAAGCGCCATCAGAAAGTCTTCATCGACCTCTTTGGACTCTCCGATAAGCTCTTTTTGTTCCATGAGGCGCTCGCGCTGGACCGCCGGATCGTTCAATTCCGAAAAAGCGTTGGCAATCTCCATCTTGGCAACAAAAAGCTCGAAACGGTAAACGAGTGCCGGGTCCTCACTCTTGGCTTTCGCCAAGGGCGTCATGACCGTCGGATAATCGATCACAAAGACAGGATCCCAGAAATCCTTTTCGACTTTTTCGCCGAAGATCTCGTTTAAAACGTCGATATCTTCCATTTTTTCCGAAAATTCGACATGCAATTTCTTCGCCGCTTCGCGCGTATTCACTTTCCGGAAATCCATACCGGTCGCCGCTTCAAGCGCTCCATAAAAGGAAACACGCTTCCAGGGCCGCTTAAAGTTCAAGGTCTTCTCGCCATAGGGAATCTCTTCTTTTCCGTAAAGCATCGTCACGAGGTGATGCGTCAGCTCTTCGGTGATATTCATCATGTCCTCGTAATCCGCATACGCCTGGTAAAGTTCCATCATCGTAAATTCCGGATTATGGCGGACAGAGATCCCTTCGTTCCTGAAATTGCGGTTGATCTCATAGACTTTTTCAAAACCGCCCACGAGAAGGCGCTTGAGATAAAGTTCCGGCGCCACCCGAAGAAAAAGATCGGTGTGAAGCGTGTGATGATGTGTCACGAAAGGTTTCGCCCGTGCGCCGCCGGCCAAGGGCTGCATCATCGGCGTTTCCACTTCCATAAAATCTTTCTTGTCGAGGAACGCCCGGATCTCGCGAATAATGTGACTGCGCGTCTTAAAGGTCGCGCGCACTTCGTCATTTGAGATCAAGTCGACATAACGGTGGCGGTAGCGGGTCTCCACATCCTTCAGGCCGTGCCATTTTTCCGGAAGCGTGCGGACGATCTTGGAAAGGCGCTCGAACTTCTCGACCTTGATCGTGGGCTCTCCGGTCTTGGAATTAAAAAGCTCACCTTCGAGCCCGATAATGTCCCCGAGTGAAAGCCCCGTAAAAAACTTGTAGTTCTCTTCTCCCAGGATATCTTTTTTAGCGTAGATCTGCATACGCGCGCCTTCGTCTTTCAGGTCCGCAAATGCGCTCTTTCCCATGTCACGACGGGTCATAAGACGCCCTGCCACGCGCACCTTCCGGCCCTCCTGGAAATTCGCCCGGATCTCCGCAAGAGAGTCCTTAGGGAGAAACCTGCGCCCGTAATCCGATGCATTCATTTAGACCTATCCTTATTCATTGATGCAGAATGATTTATGGCGATGAGCGGAACAATTATATGCTAGTTTCTAGGTAGGGTCAATCAACGTCAAAGAGGACTGCCAGGAATATATTTTTAAGCCGCGTGGGCCAAAAATTTCGGACTGATCGTGGAATGCTTTCTTCAGGCGGGCTGGCCCCAGAGGAACCCCTGTCCGTACGGAACGCCTAATTCTTTAAGCGTCTCCAGGTCCTCGCGGGTTTCGATCCCCTCCGCGATGATCTTCGTTTTGAGGCTTTCCACAACGGCCAATAGCCTCCGAAGCATTTCTTTTTGGCTTTTGTCATGGCTGATATTCTGCACGAGCCTCTTGTCGAGCTTGATCACGTCGGGCTGAAGGAGGATCAAGCTCTCAAGACAGCTGCGTCCAAAGCCCACATCATCGATGGCTACACCGATCTTCCTCTTTTTAAGTTCCTGGATCACAGGAACAAGGTAGGACGGATCGCCCAGGATCTGCTGCTCGCTGATCTCAACACAATAAGCGCCACAGAGACTGACCGGCGGAAAAAGCCTGAAAAATTGTTCGGGTTGAAGCTCTGCCATGGTGGAGGGAAAAAGGTTCACGTGTTTCTCGGATTCCGGAAAGACTCCTTTCGCGGCCGTCAATGCGATCTCCAGACACCGCTGATCCACAACGGAAAGGATGTTGTTTTCCATGCTGAAATTGAAGAATTCACTCGGCATTTCAAAACCCGCAATGTTGGTGCGTGAAAGGAATTCATAGCCGACCGTCTTTTCCGTGAGGAGATCCAGGATCGACTGTTTGACCGACCGGAAACAACTGCCGGCCCGGAGCGCGTCCACAACACTGTCCGGCCTCGGCTCCCAACCTTCCCCGGCACTCACCCGGTTCTTTCCCGACCGTTTGCTTTTCGCCAAGGCCGCATGGGTCTCTTCCAGGAGCGAATCGACCGAAGCTGTACGCTTATTCACGCTCATAACGCCGAGACTCGCCGTGACTTTGACCGTCTGTCCGCCGGCCACCACGACAGGCGTCTGGCTGATCGCAAGCCGTATCCTCTCGGAAAAATGGACGCCCTCGGCCAACCGGGTGTTCGGAAGCAGGATAATGAATTCATCCCCGCCGATGCGGGACACATAGTCGGTGGCACGGACCGTGCACTTCAAGACTTTGGAAAGCTCCTGGAGGACAATATCGCCGACTGCGTGGCCAAACGTGTCATTGATGGGCTTGAAGTTATCCAGATCCAAAAGGATCACGGAAAGACTCGCCCCTTCACGGCCGGAGAGTTCGAGTTCCCGGGAAAGCATGCGCTGGAGACCGCGACGATTGAGCAGCTGGGTCAGGGGATCCAAAAATGAAAGCTTTTCGAGACGCTCGTTCAGCTCTCCCATTTGTTGTTTCTGAAGATTCCGCTCCAAAGCATACGAGAGAACGCGGGCGAGCATCTCCCCGCGGATTTCTCCCTTCACGACATAGTCTTGAGCCCCTTTTTTGACCGCCTCAAGAGACAGGGCCTCATCATCCGTACCGCTCAAGATCACGCAAGCGATCTCGGGATGAGCCGCCATTATCTTCTCGAAAGTCCCTAAGCCCTGACTGTCTGGCAAACCCAGATCAAGGAGGATCAGCTGGAAGGTGTTTTCCTGGAGAATTTTGAGAGCGTACTGAAGCGTATTGGCCGTTTCGATCTCAAAGGAGATCCTCTTGGCGGCTCGCAAGGAGAGCTGAAAAACCGGTTCTTTCGTATTAACTGTAGAGGGAATACTGTAAGTGGTTGAGGGGTAAGGGGAAACAAAAAAACATCGATTGCCTGAAGGAAACTGATAAGGTTTGTTTGCGAAAACAGCCTATCACAGG
>Ga0182027_10000272_pt1 | contig 89236 bp, 82 predicted proteins | sample 712E1DmetaG_FD_121300 | JGI IMG/M metagenome (GOLD analysis project Ga0182027, IMG submission 121300) | Permafrost microbial communities from Stordalen Mire, Sweden - 712E1D metaG (Illumina Assembly) | ecosystem: Environmental > Terrestrial > Soil > Wetlands > Permafrost | place: Sweden... | reverse complement strand
TTGCTGGCGCAGATCATCTCGGCCACTCACGAGATCTATTGGGTCTTCTGGACCATCGCCTTGTTGTGCCTTCCGCTGGCCGTCTGGTTTTGGTTTTTGCCTGAACCGCCCGCACATCTCAAGGCCGGGGATCAAAACCATTCGCCGGTTCCCCTCCTGCCTGTCCTGCTGATCGTGCTGGCTTTCGTTTTGTATGTCGGTGCCGAGGTGGGCTTTTCCAGCTGGATTTATACCTACGCCCTCACATTGAATCTCGCCACAACCGTCACTGCCGCATATTTGACTTCCGCTTTCTGGGGATTGTTCACCCTTGGAAGATTGCTTGGCATTTGGGTCGCAGGCCGCGCCTCTCCCCGCACGATTCTTTTCACGGACCTGGCGGGCTGTCTCTTCGGCCTGGGTCTGATCATCCTCGGACGCGCTTCCGCTCCGCTATTGTGGGTCGGCAGTTCCATCCTTGGACTCTCGATGGCCTCCATTTTCCCAACCATTCTGATGCTGGCCGGTAAAAGTATGCGCGTCACCGGAACGATTACAGGCTGGTTTCTGGTCGGTGCGGGCTTGGGAGGCATGTCGCTTCCCTGGTTGATCGGTCAGGCGTTTGTCTTGATTGGCCCCGCCTCCATGATGTTTATTCTCGTGGCAGACTTGATCCTTGAAACAATGATTCTGTTGGTCTTTATCTATGGCAGTCGGAAGGTTGCCATTGCTTGATGGTTTTATTAAATTCCTATTATGTTGCTCATACACCCCGCCTCCCGGCGAGGTTTTCTTTTCTTGATGTTTGACTTGTTAGACCTGTTAGACTTTTTAGACTTCTTCGAAATAAGTGTTTTTTATTGCCGCGTATTTTGGCCGATTAGTGTGTTACACTCAATGCAACAGTTTGAAATTGGATAACTGGTTTTGTGTGGTGTCATCGCCGCCAACCCCGTTATGGGATTGGCGGCATTTTTATCCCGGCCATGCCGGAGAAGGTAGTTCAAAATGGAAGTTAGATTGTATGTAGGAAACCTGGCCAAATCGACCACTGCAGAAGAACTGAAGACTTTGTTTGCACAAGCTGGGCCGGTCTCCGTGGTGGATCTGGTCAAAGACCGCGACAGCGGCGAGTCGAAGGGTTTCGCCTTCATAACGATGGGCGAACAAACCGAAGCTGATAAAGCCATCAGCATGTTCAATGCGTATTCTTTGGCGGATCACGAATTGAAGGTAAACGTCGCGAAGCCGAAAGTGGAACGCGCCAAATAAGCCGCGAGCGGTTGAACCTTAATAGATTGGCTTTCCAAACTTCGCTGCGCTGAACGGTCTGGTTTGGAATTGGATAACGGATTTTGTATGGGTTCTGGGCCGCCGACCCTGATATGGGGTTGGCGGCTTTTCTTTTCCCCGTAAACCGGAGAAGGCAGATTGAAATGAATGTTATGTTGTATATAGGAAACCTGGCCAGGTCAACCACCGAAGATGAATTGAAGAACCTGTTCGAGCAGGTCGGAGAAGTCACCACGATTCGAATTATGAAGGACAATTCCAACGGCGAATCAAGAGGGTTTGGTTTTCTGACCATGAGCGCACAAAGTGAAGCAGATAAAGCCGTCAGCAGATTTAACACCTACTCCTTGGCCAATAACAAATTAAAAGTAAGCCTGGTCAAATCGAGAACACTGCGCAGCCCGGCTTATTGAACCATGACCGCATAAGGGGGGTTCCTTTTGAGAGTCCGACTTGTCGAATACCTCAAACCTTTGGTTTTGTAAAGGAGTAGGACCAATGATCAATTTAATTTCAACCAAACTCATCTATCGGCCCGTCAAACAGATCTTCGATTTCATCAGCACGCCGGAAAATGATTTCCAATGGCAGTATGGAACATTGAAATCCGCCCAGATTTCCGAGGGCGGTATCAAAGTAGGAACTTTTTTTCGCAGTATCGGCCATTTCATGGGCCATCGAATCGAAGGCACCTTCGAGGTCACCGAATACGAGCCAAACAAGAAATACGGATTCAAGTCTCTCTCCGGACCACTGCATTCACAAACCTTGTATACGTTTGAACTGGTTGGCGGGGGCACAAAAGTCAATATATCCACGCAGGCGGTCGCCGCTAATGTGTTCCAATCGGATGAGGGCATCCTCGGAAAGAAGCTGAAGAAACAACTGAAAGAAAACCTGGAACTGCTCAAGGATATTCTGGAACAAAGTAAGATCATAGAAATGGAGCCGAATCCCGCTCTTTAGTCATCCAAGGGTGGGCATCGTTCTTAACCGAACGTGACACGGTTTTCTTTTCACCGGGCAGCTTGCATAAAAATGGAATAGAATTATGGAAGAATCGATCCGTTGACCGGTTTTTTTTTATTTTCCATCAACTTCTGCTTGTCTCAATTGTCTCTCCAGTGGGATTATTATGGTAGAGAGGCTCAACAAGCTGAATGAAACTGAACCAAAGTGAAAGCAGTTTGCCGCTGATGAAGATCCGAAAAACGAAAACGGGAACTTTAGAAACGAGCGATCATCCCGAACAGCAGGTTTTCGAAAGATGTTTCGAGCAATATTGGGCCATGGTCTACCGGATGTTGGCGCGCATGTTGGGCGACCCCGATGAGGCCGAAGATGTGGCGCTCGAAACGTTCCTTCGCCTGTATCAACGGCATCCCAATCCGGAACCGGAGTTCAACACCGGCGGCTGGCTGGTTCGCGTGGCAACCAATCTGGGGCTGCATTCCATTCGCAGTTTCAAACGACGGCAAGGATATGAGCGGACAGCAGGCAAAATAAACCTCGAGCAGGCCGTGGAAGACCGTCCAGCGGAAATCCACGAGGCCGCCGAAGAACGCCGGATGGCGCGCACGGCGCTGGCGCAAATGAATCCCCGTCAATCGCAGCTTCTCGTGATGCGTTATTCCGGCATGTCGTATAAGGATATCGCTTCGGCTTTGAACCTCTCACCGACATCCATCGGGCCGTTGTTGCTCCGCGCCGAACGCGAATTCGAAAAGCAGTATCATAGACTTGTGCAGGAGAAACCATGAACAAACATTTGAATGATGGTCAATTACGGGCCGCCCTCGATGGAGAGTTGGATGCCCAGGCACAACACCATCTCGATTCCTGTTCAACCTGTCAGGCGCATCAGCGCAGCCTGCAAACACAAGTCGCGGCGACGGCCCACAAGCTGGCTTTTCTGACCTTTGAACAGGAGAAGGTGCCTTCTCCACAGACAAGCCTGAAACATTTCTATTCTCAAAAACTTTTCAAAAAGGAGATTTTCATGCTGAAAAAAATATACATGTCAACCACTGTGCGCTACGCAGCCCTGGCGGCCTTGATTCTGGCGCTGATCGTTTCTATCCCCGCGACGCGCGCCTTGGCCGATCAAGTGCTTAACCTTTTCCGCGTGGAACAGGTTACCGTCGTGCCCATAGACTTTACCGGTATGCAGGAGTTGACGGGTAACGGGGCGCTTGGCAAACAGATCAGCGAATTGGTTTCCAGTTCGATCACCATGAATACGAAGCCGGGCAATCCGGTCACCGCTTCCGATGCTTCGGATGCCAGCCAGAAAGCAGGTTTCACAGTTCGTTTGCCACAAAATGCAACTTCCTCACGCATCAGTGTGACCGGCAACGCGGCCTTTACGTTTACCATAGATCGCACCAAAGCCCAAGCTTTGCTGACTGAAGCCGGACGCAGTGATCTGTTCCTGCCGGACTCGATTGACGGCGCTGTGATTTCAGTAACGGTGCCCGCTTCGGTTCAGGCTGATTACGGTTCCTGCCCCGATCCATCCACCTTCGATTCCGCCCAGAGAGGCTCCATGAGCCGGCAATATCCGGATTGTGTGATCCTATCGGAGATTCCCAGCCCAACGGTTAAAGCACCAGCCAATGTGGATGTCGCTCAACTGGCCCAGATCGGCCTTGAATTCACCGGCATGACCAGTGACCAGGCCGCGGCTTTCACGAAGAGCGTGGATTGGACTTCGACTCTCGTGGTGCCGGTTCCCATCAATGCGGCTACTTATCAACAGCTCACAGTGGACGGCGTAACAGGCACACTCGTCCAGCGTCCAGCTGATGATGCGCCTCAATTCGTCCTGCTATGGGTGAAGAATGGGATCGTTTACGCCATCGGCGGGCTGGGCACCAATTCACAACAGGCCGTTGACATGGCAAACTCGCTCCCTTAAGAGGGAAGGTATGGCCGAAGCATTCGCCATTGAAACTCACGAACTAAGAAAAGTATTCGGCGATCAAGCCGCCGTGAAGGGCCTCACCCTGCAAGTCAAGCAGGGTGAGGTATTTGGATTCCTGGGACCGAACGGCGCCGGGAAGACCACTTCGATTAAGATGCTGCTCAGCCTGGTCACACCCACTTCAGGAGGCGCCCTGCTATTGGGCGCGCCTATTGGGGATCGGAATATGCTCAGGCACATGGGTTTTCTGCCTGAACATTTCCGTTTTCAGGAATGGTTGAAGGCAGATGAATTTCTTGAACTCCACGGTCAATTGTATGGGATGCAGGCTCGCGATTTAAGACCAAGGATCAATGAATTGCTCGAAAGGGTGGGCCTTTCCGATTTTCGGGACAAGTTATTGCGCACCTTTTCCAAAGGCATGTTGCAGCGCATCGGCCTGGCACAGGCTTTGCTCAACCGGCCGCGCCTGGTTTTTCTGGATGAACCTACGTCCGGACTCGACCCGGTTGGGCGCCGGCTCGTACGCGATATCATCCATGAATTGCGCAAGGATGGCACGAGCGTATTTCTCAATTCCCATTTGTTGAGCGAGATCGAAGTCACCTGCGACCGGGTGGCTTTCATCCGGCACGGTGAGGTGGTGCGCGTCATGGAACTGTCTTCATTGGATGTCGGGCAAATCAACGTGAATATCCGCGCCAAAGGCTTATCACCGGAAACCATCACCGGTCTAACCCAATGGGGCCGGAATATTCAAGCGGATGGAGAGAACATCAACATGGCCTTATCGGTGGAATCTGCGATGCCTGAGATCACACGCTATCTTGTGGCTCATGGTGCGGAAGTGTATGCTCTCACGCCCAAACGAGATTCATTGGAGGAAGTTTTCATCGAAACGGTTGGAAAGGATGGCGGCCTGTGAAGAATAGTTGGATTCTCACTCGCATGACGTTCCGCGAAGCCATTCGCCGCCGCATCGTAGCGACCGGTCTGGTGCTTGGTGTGTGCTTTCTGATCATGTACTCGATTGGCTTCCATTTCATTTTCAGTCAGGTTACCAAAACCGCAGCAGCTCTTCCAGGCCCAGCACAGGCGGCGGTAACTCAAGTCGCGAATGTTGAGGGAGCAAATACGCTGATGCTGGTTGGGTTGTATGCCGTTGCCTTTCTATGTATTGCGATGGCCGCTCTATTGGCTGCCGACACGCTTTCCGGCGAAATCAGTTCGGGGACGATCCAGACCATTGTTACCAAGCCGGTCCGCAGGTCGGAAATTGTGCTTGGCAAGTGGCTGGGTTTTGCCTTTTTGCTGGGTCTGTATTTATTGTTGATGGGAGGCGGCACGGTTTTAAGCGTATTCATCCAGGCCGGATATCTTCCCAATCATCTATTGGCCGGACTGGGCTTGATCTATTTCGAGGCCTTGATCATCATGACCATCTCCATGGCCTGTTCCAGCACATTATCCGCATTGGCTACGGGTGGTATCGTCTTCGGCTTATACGGGCTGGCTTTTATCGGGGGCTGGATCGAACAATTCGGCGCTATCCTCCACAACCAGACCGCAATCAAGGTTGGAATTATTGCCAGCCTGATCATTCCAAGCGAATCGCTCTGGCACAGGGCTGCTTTTGAAATGCAAACACCCCTCGCCGGAGTTCTCGGGATGTCTCCCTTTGGAACGGTGTCCGTGCCCAGTCTATTGATGATTGCATATTCCGCAGTCTATTTGGTGATTACACTATTCATAACCATCCGCGTTTTCGAGAAGCGGGATATATGACCCTTTCCATCTTTATATTTTCACAACCTTCGTTCCATTTGGAATGAAGGTTTTTCTTTAAAAAGCCCCTCCCATGATCTCCTTGTCCATCGGGAAGATTTAATCTACAATACATGCAAAAGGAAAACGCACAATGGAAAACCAAATTCAAAGACCGGAAACAAATAAAGCTTCCAATCGAAAATGGATTGCACTGGCCATCGGCGGCGGATGTGCGCTGATTGCCTGCATCGCCGTTGTGGCGGCTGTGGTTTTAGCTGTGCTCGGCCCCACCCTTGGGAAAACATTCAGTTCGATCTCCATAAATTCCACCCCCACGCCGCAAATTCAATTGCCGAATTCCACCTCAATACCGCAAGTTCAATTGCCGAATGTGGTCATGCCTCCGGCTAGAGATCATCCGCAGGCAAACGGCAACAAGATGGGTAACCCGAATGCACCGGTTAAGATCATCGAATATGCGGATTTTCAATGTCCCTATTGTATGCACTATTGGCAGGCGACCGAGGCGCAGATCATCCAGAATTACGTCGCGACCGGAAAAGTTTATTACGAATATCGTTCCGTGGGCGGATTCCTCGGCCCCGAATCTGCGGATGCGGCCAACGCCGCCTATTGCGCGGCCGACCAAAACAAATTCTGGGAATATCACGATATCTTGTTTGCAAATTGGACGGGTGAAAACGTCGGCGATTTTACGCCGGACAAACTGCGCCAATACGCCTCCGCCATCCACCTGAATCTCGATCAGTTCAACACTTGTCTAAATACCGGTGCCCATAATGATCAGGTAACCCAGGATGTTCTTGCTGCCAAAGCCGCCGGAGTTCATGGCACACCGGCGTTCATTATCAACGGGAAACTGGTGGTAGGTGCTCAGCCATATTCCACCTTTCAACAGGAAATAGACGCCGCGCTTAACGGGCAATAAGAACCATGCGTAAGCATGTGGTGGTCTGGATTTGTTTAACCTGGCTGTTGGTCTCCTGCGCACCTGTTGAAACACCGCCTCCCACTGCGCTTATATCGGACACACCGACCCTTGAAGTTCTCCCCTCTCAGACGCCCGCCTTCACACCGACCTTCTTACCGTCCAGCACGCCATCCCCTGCCGGCACATCCACTCCAGCTATTATTCCAACCTTTCCCATCCTGCGCGGAACCGTGCTGGAAACCTCCAATTGCCGCTATGGCCCCGGCGCGTCTTATTTATATTTCACCGGTCTGGTAACAGGCAGCAATCTTGAAGTCATTGGCCGCCGGGAAGATTCACAGTGGATATATGTTCAAGCCATTGGTGGGCACGATCTGTGCTGGGTCAAGGCTTCGCAAATGGATGTCCAGGGCGATATCAACAGTTTGCAAATTTATTATCCCGACCTGGCGGCACTCCCGCAATCCCCGTATTATCCGCCGACGGTTGTTACCAAAATCGTCCGCGCTGGGAGCCAGGTAAAAGTGATGTGGCTCGACGTTCCCCTGCATCCAGGCGATGAAGAAGATGCCGCCATGCAGCATTACATCATCGAAGTCTGGCATTGCGTGGGTGGACAGATCGTCTTTGACCCTCTGGCCACGAACGACACATCCATCACATTTACGGACGAATAGGCTGCTCCCGGCCTTCGCACGGCAGGATCTTTGTGCAGGAAAAGCACGGCTTTGCAGGCCCTGCGGAAATCCCATGGCCGCCCTATACCTCAACGGGCACGCCAACGCCGTAAAGCCCGGTGAAACCTGTGCTTAATAAAATGTGGGTCACGTTTGAAACGTGGCCTACATTCGATCTTAAGGGAGGTCCTTGATCTGCGGGATTTTTCTAAGCAGGATAAGCGTCAGGGCCAAACTGACCAACGCAAAGACCAGGATCGAATCACTTAATCCAATGGACTGGGATAAAGCGCCAATGGCAAGGTTGCCAAACGGCGCAAAGCCGAAAAATGTCAGTGTATATAAAGCCATTACGCGTCCGCGCAGGTGATCTTCCACACGCGTTTGTAGCAGGGTATTGATCATCGTGAATTGCACCATAAAACCCACGCCCAAGCCAAATGCAAGGATCAGGCTGGCAGGAAAGAAGGATGTAAAGGCAAAGATACCCAGGACGATCGGAAATGCAATCCCGGCGATCACCAGCCACAAACCTCGCCAGTTTCGTCCACGCTGATTGGCGATCAACAAGGCCCCCGCTACCGCACCCAATCCAATCGCGGCATTGACCCAACCGTAGGTTGCCGCGCCTTGATGCAGCACCTGCTCTACAAAGGCCGGCAGTATCGTGGCATATGAAATCCCGAATATGCTGAAGATCAAAGACAGGAGCAAAAGGCCGCCCAAATCAACTTGTTTGGATACATACTGAATGCCGCCTGTCAATTGTTTCCATGGGGATTGCATTAAGCGCAAGGGTGAAGACGGCTTGACTTGCATCGCGCACAACCCGATGATCACGGCCAGAAAAGAAATGCCGTTGATCGTAAAGCACCACGCCGTGCCAACGACGGCGAGCAGGATTCCTCCGAGCGCGGGGCCGATCACACGTGCGCTGTTGAACATCAACGAGTTCAAGGCAATGGCATTGGGCAGATCATCGCGCCCCACCATCTCGACCACGAAGGCCTGGCGTCCCGGTCCGTCAAAAGCATTGACCAGCCCCAAACCGCCTGCCAGAAGAACAATGTGCCACTCTTGAACGGTGCCCGTGAAGGCCAGCACGGCAAGAATGAATGCAAGTAGCATGGCGCTGGTTTGCGTGATGATCAGGAGCGTGCGCTTCGGGACCCGATCCACAACCACGCCTCCCCACGGAGAGACGATTAACGCCGGAACCGCTGCTGCAAATCCCACGATGCCGAGTGCCAGATCGGAATGTGTGAGCTGATAAACCAGCCAGCCCAGGGCAATGGTCTGCATCCATGTCCCGGCATTCGAGATCAATTGTCCGCTAAAGTAAAGTTGAAAATTGCGATGACGCAGAGCCGCGAAAGTCTCCGGCGAACTGTTCAGGCGCTTCGTTTCATCCGGCGATTCAAACGGCGATTCGTTTTCGATGGGTTCGTCCAAAAGGATTGACTCCAGAGAATCCAAAACTTGCGCTTGCGAGCCTGCGTTTCAAACGCAGGTTGCGAACGCAAGTTTTTTCAATGGGGATATTTGATCTTACCTTGCTTTATACCACAACGCGCGGGTAGAGCATGGAAGCGATGATCACCAGGATGGTGGTTGCGATGAACAACACAAGCAAATCGAAGCCGAAACTGTATGTCATTTGACCGCTGGCCAGCATTAGCCCGCGCAATGCATCCACTTCATAGGTCAACGGGTTGACGCGCGAGATCACCTGCAGCCAACCGGGCATGATGCTGATCGGATAGATGGCGTTGCTCGCGAAAAAGAGCGGCATGGTGATCACCTGGCCGATGCCCATGAAACGCTCGCGGGTCTTGACCATGCAGGCAATGATCAGCGAGAATGTCGCAAAGAAGGCCGCGCCCAAAACGACGATGACCAACACACCCAACAGCGCCAACGGATCGGGATTCAACTTTACGGAAAGCAGCATGGCAAGCACATAAATAAAAACCGCTTGCACCAGACTGCGAACTCCCGCCGAAAGAGCCTTGCCCAGCACCAGTGCGCCGCGCGGCGTGGGTGTGGCGAGAAACTTATGGATAATGCCGAGGTCGCGTTCCCAGATGATCGTAAGGCCATAGAAGATGGAAACGAAAAGCACACTCTGCGCCAAAATCCCGGGCGTCATGAATTCGATGTAGGATTCGGAGCCGGTCGGAATGGCGCGTACGCGCGTGAATACCTGCCCAAAGATCAACAGCCATAATGCGGGTTGGACAGCACGCGTGATCAGGTCTGTTGGATCGTGGCGTAATTTGCGGATTTCCAGCTCGGTAATGACCAGAGTCTTTTGGATAAAGCTGACGATCTCGGAAACAAAACCGAAAGGCGGTTGTTGAACCGGTTCAACCCAGGCGGTGAGCGGTGCGTCTTGTTCTAGATGTTTCACGGAAAGTACCTCCAGAGTCGATTTTACTGCCGGCATAATAAATAAACACATCATCCAGGGTTGCGCCATGTCCGCCGATGGAAGCTTTGAGTTCATTCGGCGTTCCAATGGCCGCCACCTTTCCCAGGTGCAGGATGGCTATCCGGTTGCACAAATGGTCTACCTCCTCCATCAGGTGCGTGGTCAGGATGATCGTGGTCCCGTAGTCATCGCGCAGGCGCTGGACGTGTTCCCAAACGGCGCGGCGCGCCGTCGGATCGAGACCCGTCGTCGGTTCATCCAGGAAAAGGACACGCGGACGATGAAGGAAGGATTGTGCCACTTCGAGCCGGCGGATCATTCCACCGGAATAATCACGCACCAATTTATTGGCAGAATCTGCCAATCCCATGAATTCCAACGAGTCCGTGATCCGCTTTTCTCTCTCCCCGCGCGGGATATCGTATAGCTTGGCAAAGACATCCAGGTTTTCATAGGCGGAAAGTGTTCCATCAGCCGATAACATTTGCGGAACATAACCGATCACTCTGCGGACCTCGCGGGCTTGATGAAGGATATCGCGCCCGGCAATCTTTGCCTCGCCGGAAGTGGGCGGCAAAAGTGTGGTCAACATTTTTAAAATGGTGGTTTTCCCGGCGCCGTTCGGACCAAGCAAGCCAAAGATTTCACCTTCAGCGACCGAAAGCGTGAAAGCATCCACGGCAGTCAGCGTACCAAAACGGCGCGTTAAAGAACGGGTTTCAAGAATGGGCAGGGACATAGGCTTTTGTTTCTTTCATTCCTTTCACAAACAAGGGCTGCAGGAGATTCAAGGCGCGAATAATGACGGATAGATCATCCGCCGATAGTTCGTGCAAAATATCCTTCAAATGATTTTGTGTGGCTTCACGCGCCGCATGCAAAATATCTTCTCCATTTTTCGTTAAAGCCAGCATCAGTTTCCTTCGATCATCCTGGGACTCACGGCGGATGATGATTTTTTCATTCACGAGTCCGTCCACCAGTTTGGATGTGGAGGGCAGGGTCAATCCAAGGTGCTCTGCCAGGCGGGATAACGAACCCTCCGGGTTTTGGTGGATATACGTTAGCGTGCGAAATTGTGGAACCGACAGATCATGGCCGCGATGACTGCGCATCTCCGCGCGGATCGAGCGCATGATTTGCGGGGTGGTGTCGAGCAGTTGGCGGGCGCATTCGTCAAGTTTTTCCATATTGGTAATCCCTTCTAATAGTTTCAATATCTAACTATATCACTTTTTCGAGATTTGAAAAGGGGAGTTTTTGTGGTCCGGGTTTTCAGCACTGTCGGGTAAAATTAAGAAAATTTGATCCAGGGAGAATCTGGCTATGCTGAGCAAACCACGCGCCCGCGACCTCGGGCTTTCGTTTGAAGGGACACCCGGTTCGCTGAATTCCATTACAGATATCGAGGGGATCGAAGTCGGTTACAGAACCCTTATCGAGGGACAAAGCACGCGCACCGGTGTGACCATTATTCACCCGCGCGGCCGGCGCGATCACACTCCGGTATATGCGGGTCATTTTGCTTTTAACGGCAATGGAGAAATGAGCGGTTCGGCGTGGATCGAGGAAGGCGGATTCCTTGAGGGGCCTATTGGCATCACCAATACCCACAGCGTTGGAATTGTTCGCGATACGATCGTGGATTGGCAGGCCAAACAAGGCGCGATCTTTCAAAGATGGTCATGCCCTGTGGTGGGTGAAACCGCGGATGGCTGGCTTAATGACATGAACGGATTTCACGTCAAGGCGGAACACGTGTGGAGCGCCTTGGAGTCAGCGGCCGGCGGACCCATCACCGAGGGCAGTGTCGGCGGAGGCACGGGAATGATTTGTTATGAATTCAAAGGCGGGACCGGCACCTCATCCCGCAAATTACCCGATAAACTTGGAGGCTGGCTGGTCGCTGCGCTGGTTCAGGCAAACTTTGGCCGCCGTTTTCAATTGACCATCAGCGGTGTGCCTGTCGGCAGGCATCTCACGTCGGACGCGCCCTTCACGAACGGCGAGAACCCGTTCCGCCAGGATGACGGCTCGTTGATTGTTGTCATTGCGACGGATGCCCCTCTGCTGCCGCACCAACTCAAAAGGCTGGCGAAGCGCGCCACCATTGGTATGTCGCGCACCGGCTCGCTTGGCGGGAATGGCAGCGGGGATATTTTCCTGGCATTCTCAACCGCCAACCGAGGCGCAGCCAGCCCGGCCTCCGGGGTTGCCGCCATTGAATCCCTGACCAACGATTATCTTGATCCAATATTATCTGCAACCGTCTATGCCACGGAGGAAGCCATCATCAACGCCTTGATCGCCGCGGAAACCATGACCGGCCACGCTGGATTAACCGTCAAGGCCTTGCCGCATGATGAACTGAAAGATGTTATAAAAGGATATGGCCGTTTATAATCAATCCATGCATGAATACGATCTTTGCCTTTTATGGTACTGGCAATACGATGACGATTTCGTCCGGTATATCGAAGCAGCCTGTTCTTCACGGGGTCTGACCGTTTTACAAATTACGCCGCGCAATATTATCGATTCCACCACTGAAATTTATTCCAATCAAACAGGATTTCGAACTTTGCTCGACCGCGCCAGCGATGATCTGCGTTTTGAGCCGATCCGCCGCTTTGCAAAAGTGAATCGCCTGCGTCGGATCAATCCCCTGGAGATTTCGCATTGGGCGGAAGACAAGGCCACCATGCACCTTGAGTTGATCCAGGCCGGTATCGAAACCCCTTACACGATCCTGATCGCGCCCTTTGTGGATCAACCGATCCTGCCTGCTCTGGATTTGGCCCCGCTCGGAGGAAAATTCGTGCTTAAACCGGCGGTGGGCGGAGGCGGTGAAGGCGTCATGTTGAACGCCTCTACGCTGGATGATATTCGCTGCACCCGCCTCCAATTTCCCAGCCAGAAATATCTCGCGCAGGCCTATATCGAGCCGCGTCTGTTGTCGGGCAGGAAGGCCTGGTTCCGAAGTTTTTATGTGGGAGGCGAGTGCATCCCCTGCTGGTGGAATCCTTCCACCCATGTTTACGCCGTGCTGACGCAGGACGAGGAAAAACTATTTAACCTGGAGCGTCTGCGCGAGGTCACGGAACGGATCGCCCGCGTCTGCAAGCTCGATTGGTTCTCCACAGAGATCGCCCTGACCAACGAAGGCAAGCTTGTGGTCGTGGATTATGTCAATGATGGGATTGACACACGCATCCAATCCAAGGCCGTGGATGGCATGCCTGACGATGTCATGAAAAAAATAACCGAGGGCCTGGTAGGGTTGGTAAAAGCTCTTTAGCGCGGAGCAAGACATTAAGCACATACCCATTTGATCAAGACGGGAAAAACCCTCAGGGAGATTCCCAAGTTAGAGAACCTCCCTGAGTTCAGCCTTTATATTCAGCTAACCAACAATGCTTTTGCATATCGTCCGTGCAGCCAGCCAATTCCACGCGCCAGATGCATGGTCAGGGTCAATGTGAGGAAACCGCCGACGAACAACAGAATCAGAGCCCAATAAGGCAGGAAGGTGCGTCCAAGATCTGTGCTGATGATTGGATAATTCCAAATCAACTGTGTGAATGGAGCCGCCATCACTGCAAGCGAGAACGTGATCAAGGTAACCAGCAGCGAGAAATACAACACTCCTAAAGGCATCTGCAATACCAAATAAAGAAGCGACAACCAGGTATGTTTATCGGTTATCAATGTTTTCAAACGCTCCAGCCACTTTAATCCCGGTTGTGCAAATAAGGGACGGCGCGGCATTCGCTCGCCCAGCAATGCTTCCACAAGGCGGCCTTCGAGCAAAGCTAATCCCTGCACCGAGAGCAGGAAAAGAATCGCAAACGGTATGCCAATAATTAGGATCAGAAATGAAAGCGAAAGCGACAGTCCCGTCACGGCCCAGGTGAAATAGATGATGCCTGTGACGAACGTGATGAACATAAATAAGAGCGAACCCCAAGTGCGCGGATCGTTGTAAACGCCAAAGACACGACCCCAAAAAGAACTCGGCTTTGCGGTCTGTTTCAAGGAAGGCGAAATGCGTCGCTCGATCTCCCGATAAGCGGACGCCGTTTCATCGGGCGTTCCATACTCTTCGATAATCGCCTTCAACGCCTCGGCCTCGCTCACATCTGGAGTTTTCTCCCGCGCCGCTTCCAGCGCCACAGATAGATGTTCACGCGCATCCGCCTGCGCATCTTGGATCAAAGCGGCATCACATTCCTTCATTTCTGATTTCAACGCATCTAGATATTCTTCAATCGTATTGAACATGTCATCATCCTTTCAAGTTCGCGTCCACGAATTTCTTCGTCTGCTTCCAGATTTCCAGCCATTCAATCAATGCCGAACGCCCGTCTGCGGTGATCTTGTAATATCTGCGCGGCGGACCCGAAACCGATGGCTCAACGGTGCTCTCGAGCAAGCCATTCTCCTCCAATGAACGAAGTACTGGATACAACGTTCCCTGTTTCATAATGGCAATTTCCGGGCCGCTTTCTTCGAGCATCTTCGCGATCTGGTAACCGTACATCGCTTCCTTGCTTCGACTCAACACGCTCAATAAAACCAGCGATGAAGTTCCCGCATTTAGTTCCTTTTGGAATTTTTTGGTCTGCGTGGATAATTCGGTCATCCTTGCTCCTTTTAGGTAGTATCAAGTCGTTACTACTAACAAACTTATAATATTATAAATTTGATAATATGTCAAGGTTTTAAATAGAATTCCCCGACCTTTCAGGCGGGGAATAATAGCGGGCACAAAAATCATCTTATTTTTGTTGGGTTGTTTCTTCTTTTCTACTCGCCCTGCTGGATTTGCGCCGCTCGCAAGGTATTCTTCATCAGCATGGCGATGGTCATCGGGCCGACGCCGCCGGGAACGGGCGTGATGAATCCCGCCACTTCCTTGGCTTCATCGAAGTTGACATCGCCGACCAAACGATAACCGCTCTTCTTCGTCGCATCGGGCTTGGAGTTCATGCCCACGTCAATCACTGCCGCACCGGGCTTGATCCAGTCGCCGCGCACCATCTCGGTCTTGCCAATGGCCGCGATGAGAATATCGGCCTGCCGCACGACATCCGGGAGGTTCTTGGTGCGGGAATGGCAAATGGTCACGGTTGCATTGCGGCTCACCAATAACAGGGAAGCGGGCATGCCGACAATGTTGGAACGTCCAAGCACCACCGCATTGACGCCCTCGATCGGAACTCCCGCTTTATCCAGCAGGTAAATACAACCGTTGGGCGTGCAGGGAACGAACAGGGGTACGCGTCCTTTTTGAGCCAGCCGCCCGATGTTGATCGGCGAGAAACCGTCCACATCTTTTTCAATGCTGATCAGTTGCAGGACACGTTCTTCATTGAGGTGTGAGGGCAGTGGCAATTGCACCAGGATGCCGTTCACCGTTTTATCGTCGTTCAAACCCTTGATCAGCTTCTCCAATTCCTCCTGGCTGATATCCGCCGGAAGATGGTGGCTGACCGAACCCATCCCAAGTTCCTCGCAGGCCTTGCCCTTCGACTTAACGTAGGTTGCCGAGTCCACGCGTTCGCCCACCAGAACCGTGGCCAGCGTCGGCTTGGGTTTTCCCGCCGCCGTCCGCTTGGCCACCGCGGCCGCCACTCCATCACGCACTTCCTGTGCGATTAATTTGCCGTCAATCAATTGTGCAGTCATGTCTTCTCCTTATTACACGCAAAAAGCTATGAAAACATTATATAAGCACTCCCCCATCCATAATAGTGACACTTGGCACGTAATTCGTAACATTTACGCGAGGCGGATGACACCGCCAATCCCATCGCGTCCAAGCTCCACCCATGAGATTTCATTCCACATCGGACGCAGTGCCGTGGCCTCTACGCGCAGATAATTTCCGGTCCAGCCTTCCATTTGCCAGCCGCGTTCATCATATTGGGTCGCGGATTCCCACAGGACGGTTAAAGTCCTTCCCACGAATTTTTGACGATAGACTTTCGCTGATTCTTCAAAGGCCGCGCGATACATGGCATTCCGTTCCTTGCGTATCTGGGTGCGGATTTGACCTTTCATTCGAGCGGCTCCCGTTCCCGGACGCACCGAATAGGAAAAGGCATGCCCGCCGGCGAATTCCATTTCTTTAACAAAAGCCAGCGACTCGGCAAATTCTTCCTCGGTCTCGCCGGGGAAACCTGCAATGACATCCGTGGTAATGGCGACCTCCGGTATGATTTGACGTGCGGCTTTTACCAGGTCGCGGAAAGATTCGGGTGAGGTCTTGCGCGCCATCCGTTTAAGCGTCTCGGTGCAGCCGCTTTGAAGCGGTAAATGCAAATGCCGGCATAAGCGCCCATCCTCCCACAGCGAAAAAAAGTCCTGATCCAAATCCCAAGGTTCGAGCGATGAAAGCCGTAGCCGCGGGGCATCCGTTTCATCCAGGATGGTTCGGATCAGGTCGCGCAGATGCATCCCGAGAACATATCCCCACGAACCGAGATGTACGCCGGTCAAAACAATTTCTTTCGCACCGCCGGCCAGTGCCGATTGAATATCGGAGATCACGTCGGCCATCGGGCGGCTGCGGCTCGCGCCGCGCGCAACGGTGGTGATGCAAAATGTGCACTGGTTATCGCACCCGTCCTGGGCTTTGATGAAGGCGCGTGTGCGGTGATGCAGGCCCGGCAAAGGTTCGCGTGCCAGGGGTTCAAGGTCAAAAGGTTTGGGGTCGGAAGGCTGAACGCTAACCGCTAATTGCTGAAAGCTGACGGCTGACCGCTGATTGCTGAACGCTGACTGCTGGAGCGTCTGTGTCACAAGCTGATCTTTTTGTCCGTTGGGAACTACGCGAAGGATATTCGGGAGATTTTTTGCTTCGTCCGGTTGAAGCGTAACCCAGCATCCGGTTGCGATGATCCCGGCCGCGCCCGCGCGTGCAATTTGGCGGATTTTACCGCGCGAATCAGACGCGGCCTCGGCGGTCACGGCGCAGGTATTGACGACGGCCATGTCCGCCTCCTGCGCAAAAGGTACGATTTCATGCCCCGCCGCGCGGAATTGCCGCGCCATGCTTTCGATCTCGCTCTGATTCAAACGACAGCCAACGGTATCAAGATAAACTTTCATGTCTTGGTTTCAATCTTCGATATTCGAGAGCAATCTTCAAGTCATCACGCTACGGCGCCACTACAATAAAATTATCAAAAATGATATCCACGCCGGGATGGGAGAACGTGCCGGCCAATAATCCAACATCCCCATGGCTCAGTGTTGGATCATGAGCCTGGGCAAGCTGAAAACCATTTGCAAACAAGGACAACGTATCGCCGTTACAATCGGCGCGCAGGTGGTTTATGGCGGCACCGGTCTTGATCCTTTCACTCGATTGCATCTCGCTTTGCCCAAGCAGGGCGGACTGGCCGTTATTAAAGATTCCGATGCCGTAATAGCCGTCGCTGGTGATCACAAAATAATAATATTGATCGCCCGTATAACGACAGATCAAGCCGATGCGATTCTCATCCGGCCCGGCGATTTTACCTGCATCCGCTTCGATGCGCACATCGCGAAAATCCTTATGCGGTACGGACCAGAAATTGACCTGCAAAGCGTTGACCAACATCCGAAATCCTCCGCCATCGTAATCCATCGTCCCTTCCGCCGACTTGTAACGATCCCAGCCGCTGGCCGGTGAGGAGAAATCATCTTTGAATAACATCGTTCCCGCTGGGGCAGATGGGGGTGATGAAGTGCAGGACGACACGCTGCAAGCAAAAACGGCAAACGCTGCAACGCAAAACAGGAAACGCGGCCTTTGACTTTGCATGACACGATTTTATCATGTCATTCTAGCCAAGGTGGCTTTCGCGAAGCACTTCCGTAGGTCGGCGTTTTTCCGACCAGGAAGCCATGCCGCCATCGAGGGCTGGGAAAACCGGCTGGATTTTTGAGTAAAAAATCATGGGGAACGAATAAAAACGAATACCTCTCCACCTAGGGGCAGGGCGGCGATGAATGACCCTCAATGGGTAAGATTCTAAAGCAAATGAGCGGAAATGGCAAGGAAAAGGTTAGAAATGAGGGGTTTTAGGAGACGGGATGAGAGTTTTGAGGCGGGGAATCTCATGAGCGGGGGAGAGGGGAGAATATTAGAAAATCGGTATTCGTTCCTCGTTTTGGATGCGTATTTCAGAGGATGCGGAGTTGAAAGAGGAAAATTATCTGAGTTGGGGAAATGGGGTAGGTAGGATGAAGGATGAATTACGTTCCGATCAATCCTTCGATTTCTTTCAGAACAGATTCTAAATCTGGGGCGTCTGCCGCAACAACATCGGTTTCCCCAACGTGTTTGTGATTCGGCGCGGCAGGCAGGTTTGGAAAATGCGGCGCATTATCGTAGCGGAAAATCATTGCCCCATCTTCCCGCTGGTAGTGATAGGTGTACGCTTTTTTGACAGGGTTATCCTGTTTAACGAAAAGTTCTCTAAAATGAAGGAGCGAGTTGTCAATGAAATGGACGTCGGCGCGAATAAACCAGACTTCATCCCTGTCGTCCACATTTAAAACGGTTTCGTGGACGAATGGAGAAGCGGAAAGGATTGCAAGAATTGATTCGTGATACTCGTTATTCAACCCGAGCGTCCTGGAGGAGGTTTCGCCTGGCTTCAAGGTGGCGTAGGGCTTCCACTTCCATCCACCAATCGAGAAGATCAAGCGTTTCTTCGATTTCACGGTTTTTGAATTTGCGCTCGAAGTCATCCGTGCTCATTTGGTAGCGTGCTTCAAAAGGCGCAAGCGCCTTGCGGGTGCGTTCGATGGAATATTCCAGCAGTTTGGCTTCGCGCCCCAATGCGGTTTTGAGCATGGATTTGAATTGTTCGAGGTTGGATGTTTGAATGGTCACTTGGTGTAACATGTTATTCTCCTTGCCAGTAAAATTACCGATTAACGATATTATACTATCACGAAAAGCCTTCTGTGTTGCTGGAGCGGTTGGCGCGATTGGAAAGTGTGGCAGCGCTGCACTTCCATAGGTCGGCGTTCTTCTGACCAGGAAGTTGCGCCAAGAGGCGATAGTGTTTTTCCATTCAATCTTTTATCTTCCCCTCCCCAAATACTCCCGTTCTCTGGGATATTTGGGGAGGGACAGAGGATGGGGCTTCTACCTATGCCCGGAAGCAGGCTAGGGCCAGTACCACCGCCACCGGCGGGCAATACAATTAAAAGGGCGGATTCTCTTCGTTTTTTCGTATTTTTTCCTCAAGATTGTTGTGCCTTTTTTAGCGGAAAATGGCTATAATTGACTTCTGGACAAGTGAAACCGAGCCTCCACGGATGGCTTGCCATTGGTAGGTTTGGCTGTATGCTTAAGAAGTTATTGAATAAAGTCCGTTGCTAAGGGAAACATCATGGACAACCGCGAACAACTTGAAAAGCTCGTCCACTCCTTCAGCCGTGAGAATTTGATTACGTTTCTGCGCGCGGCGAGTGGAAGTTTTGCCCCGCAGCAGGCGGATTACAGTAGGTATGTGGAAAGCGACATGCCTGTTCGCGAGTTGCAAAAGCTGGGTCAGATTGATTTTCAAGATCGTAATCGCCTGATTGTATTAACGGGGAAATTAGACAAGGAATTGACTTCTCATACGGGTAAACGCCAGCAGTACGATTTAGCAAAGAAGGTTTTGAAGGCCGAGAATCTGGATGCAGGGATTTTTGTCTTTTACGATGAGACAGGACATTTCCGCTTTAGCTTGATCACGGTGCAATATACAACAGAGGCGAAGCGCGAGTTCAGTACGTTTCGGCGGTACACATATTTTGTTATGCCGGACGCTGATCAAAACCGCACGTTCATCGAGCAGATCGGCAAAGCGGATTTTTCGAGCATTGAGAAAATTCTTGAAGCGTTCAGCGTTGATCCGGTAACCAAGGAGTTCTTCCGCGATTATCGGCGGATCTTCGAAGAGGCGGAGTATTCCATCACGCTCAAATGGAATGTGGAGCAGAAGCGGCTATATACCCAACGCTTCTTCAACCGTTTGATGTTTTTGGCATTCCTGGAACGTAAGAACTGGATGAGTTTCAACGGAAGGAAAGACTACCTGCGGGCGTTGTTTGCAGATTATTACGAAAACGAGACGGATAAACGCGTGACCTTTCACAGGTCGCGTTTGAACGTGCTTTTTTTCAAAGGATTGAACAATCAACACGGCGACCAACTTTCCACCGATCCCGATTATAAAATCTTCCAAAAACAGATCGGCAAAGTCCCTTACTTGAACGGCGGTCTCTTCGATCAAGAAGTGGATGATGAAAGCTGGTTCTTCCCCGATTCCATTACAGCTAAAATTCTGAGCGAGTTGGTTTATCGCTATAATTTCACAGTGACCGAATCCACGCCGCTGGATATAGAAGTCGCAGTGGATCCGGAAATGCTCGGCAAAATCTTTGAGGAGTTGGTAACAGGCAGGCATGAGACGGGTTCGTATTACACACCTAAGCCGGTGGTGTCATTCATGTGCCGTGAAGCCCTAAAAGGATATTTGCAAACCTCATTACCAACTGAGAAGGAATCCGCACTTTCGCTATTCGTGGATAAGAACGACCCCGCCGCATTGCGCAATCCTGAATTGACACTGGAGGCACTCAAGGCGGTAAAGGTATGTGACCCCGCTTGTGGCTCAGGCGCGTATCTGTTGGGCATGATGCACGAATTGCTTGAACAGCGCGAATGCCTGTTTGCTGTTCATGCGGTGGATGCGACGAAGATCTACGACCGAAAATTGGAGATCATTCAAAACAATTTGTACGGCGTGGATATAGATCCTTTTGCTGTGAACATTGCTCGTCTGCGCTTATGGCTTTCGTTGATCGTGGATTACGAAGGCGAGACGCCTCCGCCGCTTCCCAACCTAGACTTCAAGATCGAGTCGGGCGATTCTCTGACTGCTCCCGATCCATTGGGCGGACTCCAACCTGATATGTTCCGTCAACAGCAGGTACAGGAATTCCTGAGTTTGAAGAACGAGTTTTTAGACTTGCACGCTGGCTCGGACAATAAGAAGAAATTAGCGAAGCAGATTCAAGAACTGCGCGTGAAGATTGAGGAATGGGCACACCCCAAGGGTTACGATAAATCGTCCAATGCCTTTGACTGGCAGGTGGACTTTGCCGAAGTGTATGCGCCTGAATTGGCGCAAGAGACGCTAAGCGGCAAGATGACAGGCATTGTCAATGCGGCAGGCGGGCAGATGGAATTGACAAACGCGCCAAAAGAAGGTGGCTTTGATATTGTGCTTGCCAACCCACCGTATGTGCGTCAGGAATTGCTCGGCGATTACAAAGACTTGCTCAAGCCCATCTATCCCGAAGTGTATAACGGGATGGCAGATTTATATGTGTATTTCTACGCCCGCGCTCATCAGTTGCTGAAAAACGGTGGGGTATCCTGTTTCATTTCTTCCAATAAGTGGTTGCGGGCTGGCTATGGTGAAAAACTTCGACAACATTTACTTGACTCGCAAGCGTTCAAATTAGTAGTTGATTTTGGAGAGTTGCCTGTTTTCCAAACAGCAGCAACCTTCCCTGCAATTTTCTTATGGCAAAAACGACTGCGGAATGAATCATCAACAAAATGGATGGTCGTTAAGAATCTAAAAGATTGTTATGATGAAGGCATCCTTGAATATATTTCCCGAATTGCCCAAGTGTTGCCATCAAGTCAATTCGGGAAAGGCAAAGCCCGATTAGCTACAACCACCACGGCTGGATTTCGAACTCGTATGGAGACGCGAGGACAACGACTGAAAGAATTTCTGGAAGGTAAGCTTTACTTTGGAATAAAGACAGGACTTAATGAAGCATTCTTTATAGATGCAACTACTCGAAATGAATTAATCACAAAAGACGCAAAGAGTGCTGAGATAATCAAACCGTTGATTTCAGGTGATGATATACGCCATTATGAAATTCATTTCAGGGATAATTTCTTAATTTGGACTTATATCGGGGTGCCAATCAAGAACTACCCAGCGATTTTTAATCATCTAAAAAAGTTCCAGGATCAGGCAGAAACTAGATGGGACAAAGGAAATCACTGGTGGGAATTACGACCCTGTGATTATTACAATCTTTTTGAGAAACCAAAAATTATTTATCCCGATATTGGAAAGGAAACACGTTTTGTAATTGATGAAAAAGGTTATTTCAGCAACAACACAACCTACTTTATCCCAAGTAATAATTGGTATTTAATAGGTGTCCTGAACTCAAAGTATTCTTTTGAATATATGAAGGGAACGAGTTCCGTTTTGGGTGATGAGAACAAAGGTGGCAGATTGCGATTTTTCGGACAATTTCTTGAAACACTCCCCATTCCTGATGCACCGCAGAGCGAGCGCAAAGCTATTGCAAAGTTAGCCGAGGAAGCACAATTCCTTCATACACAACGACGCAAGCGTGTCGAGAAATTCCTACATGCAATCGGAGTTGATCCTGCCGAGTCCACGAGCCGCAATCCACTCGAACAGCCGTGGTCGCTCACTGCGGAGCAGTTCACGCGGCGGGTCGGTCTGGATATGATGAAGGCATTCAAGTCCGCACAGGAGGAGACGATGTCCGTAACGGAGGAGATTGTCCGCGTAGAAAAAGAGATTGATGAGAGAATGAAGGCGTTGTATGGAATAGGATGAGCTATGAAACCATTAATCCCAAAAGGAGAAAGCCATGTCATACTCTGCCCTCTACATTATTAAAGAAAATAAAGATTTGACTCCCTATAAATATTTGGATAGCCTGGATTCTGTTCGCTTTCGAGATTTCGCTTTGGCAAAGATTAACGGTGCGCAATTGCATGCTTATGCAGATTTTTTCCTTTCCCTGCTGATGGGAGAAGGGATTGTTGTTCCAAATAACCAGCTCATAGATTCACTAGCCTTTTTGGATGTTGCATCTCAACTAATCAAGTACGCCAAGAAAACAAACAAACTTCAGTTTTTGACCCTGCGCGCTTGCTTATTCAACTCGGACAACCCATACGAGGTGGCTTCCAAACAATTCGGAAATATCGGGAGGGTAGAGAAAAACCATGACGACCGGTTTGTTCTTTCTGGTTGGCCTTTTCTTGACAATAATTACTCGAGAAGAACAAAGTGGAAGGAAAAGCTTGCATTAGGTCAGCCGATACCTACGACTCGTGACTTTACTGAGCCAGAAGAGATTCCCATTGTTGAACAACTGAACATTGTTCTTGAATATTTCAACTCCCCGGATGGAAGAGCAAATGTCAAGCCTGCGGGCTCTACTAAACAAGTCAGGATAGACGAGATTCACAAAGTAGCAAATCTAAGCGTATCAGAAATTGATGAATTGTTAATGGATCTGGACATTACGAACAGGCAGATTCTAGATGACATTATCTCCCTTGTAAAAAAACTTAACAATAACATTCCAGACATTGATGTCCGCTCTAACATTGTCAATGCGCTTCGGCTTCAAGGAGCATCTAATAAACTAAACCCCCTATACTTCGAGAAGGTAGCCTACCCCGATGAAACACATAGAGGCGTATTGTCATTTGTTGACAGCATTTACAACTATGCTTCGGGAATCGGGGTAAATGCAGACCTGATCAGTCATACTGCAAGGGCAAGCGCACAAGATAAAGAAACTCCCGCATTTTATGCTTTGGCTTTGTGGGCCGGCCTGACAAATAAAAGAGAAAAAAACTTTGTACTAAATAAACCCAACGGACTTATCGTTCCGAGCGGATTGCAATGGAATAAAATGATCGAAAGAAAAGACATTATGGAATTCATTGCCAAGAAAGGATTTCCATGGGAAATCATTTTTGAAGCAACCACGGAGCCGGCCTGGAACATGTCTTTGAATTCATACTTAAAGGCACTGTATGGGTATCATCACCCAAGTGATCAGTCAAGCCTTAAGGATGCAGAGAAAATATATTTGGACGAAAGATTGAGGCACTTGGAACATGCAAAGGACAAAATACCATATAGATATTATAGAATTAAGTCTGATGAGATTCAAATAGTGATAGATGAATTAAATAAACAAACAGAAATAGAAGTTGTCTCAACCGAGGAAAAAGGCCGTGAATTCAGCCATACCCAAAGCGAAGAAGATGCTGCAACGGCTTCGGTTGAAGCAAAAGCAGGCTTAGAAGCTGGCGTCTTGGGTCCAAAAATATCTGGTGAAATTAGCGGAAAAGTAGAATATGATGTAACCATGACGAATGAGAGGCAACAAAAGCAGTCAAAGGTCTTTCGAGAAGAGACTCACACGAAAAGAAGTCAATATACTAAATTTAAGATTTCTGAAGCTAAGAAACTTTATAGAATAGAGGCGGATAACGCGACGGCTATCAAAGGAGTAATTGCTGAAATAGAGGGTGATCTTATATAGGCTTTCATTATGAGATACAGACGACAATAAGTTGCGAGGATAGATGGATTACATTAAATTACAACAAATACACCCTAAGCTTTTCAAAAATCTCAAGGATAAATATGCCATTGAGATCATTCGGAACCCCAAAAGTATAGAAGCGTGGCGGGCTAGACGTATTAGCGAACTAACTTCTAACAGGGAACCTTTAGCTTGGGCGGATATCGGTGTGGTGTTAGATGATCCTTACTACATAATCGTCAGAGACTTGGTGAGATTTCCCGGTGGTCGCAAGAATGGTTATACCCGCATCTTAAGCAGAGCAGACTTATTTGGGGGGCAAGCCGTGGCTGTTCTTCCTGTATATAGAAACAAAATATTGGTTATGAAGCAATACCGACATCCTACCCGCTCTTGGGAATACGAAATTCCGCGAGGATACGGAGAACCCTATACTCCACCGTCAAAACAAGCCAAAAAAGAAATCTTAGAGGAAGTACAAGGCAAAATCCAAAAGCTTCATAAGTTGGGTATTGTAAAGGAGAATTCTGGCTCAGTCGCTCACTCAGTAGCTTTATTTATGGCCGAGTTGAATGAAGTTGGAAAGCCAAATGCCGATGAAAATATCAAAGAACTATGCTGGCTATCCGCTGGAGAATTCGAAAAATGGATCGCCAGTGGAAAGATCTCGGATGGCTTCACAATCGCCGCTTATACGCGGGCAAAACTAAAAGGGCTGATTTAGAATGCCTGCCAATGCCTTTATAACTAACTCAAAGTCACATACACTCAAAAAGCGACTAGATGAACTGATCCAATTTAGCAAAGAGCTTAAATTCCTGGTGGGTTTCTTTTATTTCTCTGGTTGGCGTGAACTGTACGAAAGTTTGAAAACCCGGGATGACCTGACCATCAAGTTATTGGTTGGCTTGTACGAGCAAGTTTCCTATTTCCTTGAACGATTGTCCGCGCGGAAAAAGAGATTGATGAGAGAGTGAAAGTCTTGTACGAAGTATAGAATCAATTCATGACCGCCATCTATCACATCACCCACATTCGAAATCTTCCCAACATCATCAGAGATGGAGGGCTGTGGTGTGATGCTGAATCAGTCAGACGTAATATTCAACCCGTTGAGATCGCTTACACAGAGATCAAGGAGCGCCGCACGCGCAGGAAAATCACCATTCCGCCTGGCGGGGTTTTGTCCGAGTATGTCCCGTTTTATTTCTGCAACCGTTCACCCATGCTTTACGCGATCCACATGGGCAATGTCCCTGCCTATCGGGATGGTCAGGCAAACATCGTGCATTTGGTTAGTTCAGCAGAGGCGGTGTCGCAAGCCAACCTTCCTTATATATTTTCAGACGGTCACGCCGTTGTCCAGATCAGCCTGTTCTACAACGACCTGAAAGACCTGAATCAAGTGGATTGGAAGGTGGTCAACAGTTGGAGTTGGCATGACAGACCGGATGACAATGATCGCGGGCGCAGAAAGCAGGCGGAATTTCTGGTAAAGAACTTTTTCCCATTTTCGCTTGTGCAGGAGATCGGCGTGTACAGCGCGGCAATTAGAGAACGGGTTCTGCCGTTAATTGAAAATGTCGAGCACAAACCACTCGTAAGCATTCAGCGCAAATGGTATTATGATTAATGTCACTGCGATGCACTTTGCGCGAAGCAGTCTCCCCGCGCAAGAGGAGATTGCTTCTCGAAGACTCGCAATGACATGCAGGAAGAGAACACAATGGTTGAATTTATCAAAGGAAACCTGCTGGAAGCCGAAGCCGAAGCCCTTGTCAATACGGTCAACACCGTAGGCGTGATGGGCAAAGGAATTGCCTTGCAATTCCGCGAGACCTTCCCTGAGAATTACAAGTTTTATCAAAAAGCCTGCAAACAAGGCAAGGTTCAAATTGGCAAAATGCTGGTCTTTGATAATGGACAGTTTGGCAGCCCGCGCTTCATCATTAACTTTCCCACCAAAGTCCATTGGCGTGAAAAATCCAAAATAGAACATGTGGAAGCGGGCCTGGTTGACCTGCAAAATGTAATCCGCGCTTACAGTATAAAATCCATTGCGCTTCCTCCGCTTGGATGCGGAAGCGGCGGGCTGGACTGGAATGTTGTCCGCCCGTTGATCGTTGATGCCCTCAGCCATTTTGAGGATGTAAAAATACTGATCTATGAGCCTGTCGGCGCACCGAAAGCGGAGCAAATCCGCGTTGCAACGGAAAAACCCAAGATGACGACGGGACGCGCGGCATTGATCCATCTAATGGAACGCTACTCCGCTCCGGGCTACCGCTTCTCGCTTCTGGAAATCCAAAAACTGATGTACTTTTTACAAACGGCAGGCGAACCATTGAAACTGAATTACACCAAAAAACAATATGGACCCTACGCCGAAAATCTTAATCACGTCCTGCAACGCGTGGAAGGTCACTTCCTGCGCGGCTATGGATTTAGAAGCGGCAAAGCCAGCGTTTATCTCATGCCAAATGCAGAAGAGGAAGCGAAGCAATTCCTGAGCGATAAACCTGAAACACAAGCGCGCCTGAAAAAAGTCTTTGAATTGATCGAAGGCTTTGAAACTCCTTATGGCATGGAGTTATTGTCCACTGTGCATTGGCTGGCAAGCGAAGACCCAAACGTAAAAGAGGACGCGCAAGCAGCTGTTAAAGGATTTGAAGCGTGGAATCAACGCAAGCGTGATTATTTCAAACCCGAGCATATTTACACCGCGTGGGAACGTCTGCATGACTTTGGTTGGCTGTAAAACAAAACGATGCCATCCAACGCCTTTATCACCAACTCCAAATCGCGAACACTGAAAAAGCGCCTTGACGAGCTCATCCAGCATAGCAAGGAACTCAAGTTCCTTGTCGGTTTCTTCTATTTCTCTGGCTGGCGTGAACTGTACGAAAGTTTGAAAACCCGGGATGACCTGACCATCAAGTTATTGGTGGGTTTGGATGTGGATAAAAGCCTTGATCGTGTATTCGAGGTTTCAAAAGAGGGTGATTCGCTTAGCAATGATGAGTTGGCGGATCGCTTTTTTGCTTCGTTGCACATCGCTCTTAATGATGAGGCATTAGACAATCAGGAGTTCTATGAGCAAGTTTCTTATTTCCTTGAACTGCTCCAAAACGGGCGTTTGCAGATCAAGAAGACGCTCGAACCCAATCATGCCAAGTTGTATTTGTTTCAAGTGAAAGATGAATTACGAACCCTTTTTGAAAGCGTCACGGAGGAGAACCAAACCGCCGGTAAATTTATTACCGGCTCCAGCAACTTGACACGTGCGGGCATTTGGGGGCAAAACGAGTTCAATGTAGAAATTGGTGATTATGGCTGGAAAGAATCAGAAGAATATTTCGATGAACTTTGGAAAACCGCAGTTCCCATAACTGATATTCCTGAACGAAAAGAATATCTCACGCGCTTTGTGCAAAATAAAACCCAAGTAGCAGAGGTCACACCTTTTGAAGCCTACGCGCTGGTGTTGAAATCCTATCTCGATTTAATGGAACAAAAAACCATCAAGCCCTATGTCAAACGCTTGTTGGAAGAAAGTGGGTACAAGGATTATCAATACCAAACCGATGCGGTCAATCAGGCATTAACAATCATGGACCAATACAACGGTGTCATCATTGCCGACGTCACCGGGCTGGGAAAGTCCGTGATCGCCGGGATGCTGGCGCGCAATCTTGGCAAGCGCGGTATGGTGATATGTCCACCAGGGTCAATCGGCGACCCCAAAAGAAAAGACTCGGGCTGGTACCAATACATTGAGGCTTTCAAACTCTATGATTGGGAAGTCCGCTCCTCAGGTGACCTTGAAAAAGCCGCAGAATATTTACAGGAACACGGCGATGATATCGAAGTCATTATCGTAGATGAAGCGCACCGCTTCCGAAATGAAGACACAGCCGATTACGAATGGCTGAGCACCATCTGCCGTAACCGGATGGTTATCCTGCTCACAGCCACCCCATTCAATAATACCCCGGCGGATATTTTCACACTGCTCAAACTTTTTATCGTGCCCGGTAAATCCAAGATCACGTTGGATGAAAATCTAGAAGGGCGCTTTGCCCGTTACAATTCTGAGTTTAGGCGGTTGTCTTATATCCTGCGCTATTACAACCATAAAAGCAAGGAAAAGCGTGAACGAGCCGAAAAGTATTATGATGAAATCTTTGAAGCCCCCCTGCCTATTGAGGTTCCACGGGTCAAAAGGAAAGCCACTCAACTTGCAGCCGAGATTCGGGCTGTAATTGAACCTGTCCTCATCCGCCGCAACCGTCTTGACCTGAAAAATGATCCAGTATATTCCAAGGAAGTTACAGAACTCTCCGAGGTCAAAGACCCTGTGGAATTATTCTTTGCGCTCTCGCCTGAGCAAATGGAATTCTACGATCAGGTCATTGAAGAGTATTTCAGCGAAGAGGGCCGCTTCCATGGGGCGATCTATCAACCTTATTTTTATGAAAAACGAAAGGATGTTGAAAGTGAAAAGCTAGACGAGGAGGGCAACCGCTTTTACCTTCAACAGCGCAACTTATATGAATTCATGCGGCGATTACTGGTCAAGCGTTTTGAGAGTTCCTTTGGAGCATTTGCCCAGAGCATCGAGAACTTTATCAATATTCACGAAGTTGTATTGAGCTTTATCGAAAAGTCCGGCGGCAAATACATCTTAGACCGTAAACTAATGGAGCAGATTTACCTCGGAGACCCCGACGATATTGAAGCGGTTCTAAAGGAATTTGCACAGCAGCTGGCTGAAATGCCAAAAATCCCTAAGCACCAGAGAGTCTATGTCATAAAAGACTTCGACCTTGCAGATGAATTCATGCAGGATATTCACTCTGACCTGGAGCTCTTGCAGGAGATTCGCAGGAAAGTCAAGAAGCTTGATTTGGTTGCCAACGATCCTAAAGCAAAAAACCTGATCACTGAAATCAGGAAAATATTGAAGACCCCAGCTCTACAAGGCGAACCAAAGCGCAAAGTCATTATATTTACTGAATACCTCGATACAGTTAGACACCTGGAACCGATCCTTGAGGAAGCATTTAAGGGAAAAGTCGTGAGCTCGGATTCCAGCCTTTCGGCGAATAAGCTCAGGAATATACTGGCTAATTTTGATGCAAGTTTGAAACCGCAAAATCAAGAGGATGATTTTCAAATCCTGCTGACCAGCGATAAGCTTTCCGAAAGTGTTAATCTTAACCGAGCCGGAACCATTATTAACTACGATATTCCATGGAATCCCACGCGCGTCATTCAACGTGTAGGCCGGATCAATCGTATTGGGAAGAGAGTCTTCAAAAACCTATACACCTACAACTTCTTCCCGACCGAGAAGGGCGCTGACATTGTCAAGAGCCGCGAAATCGCCAGCCAGAAGATGTTCCTGATCCACAATACTTTAGGTGAGGACGCCAAGATTTTTTCTGTAGATGAAATACCAACACCCGCCGAACTTTTCAAACGCGTGAATGCCAACCCTGATGACGAACAGGAACCCAGCACATTCACCCATATCCGCCGCTTGTTCTTTGATATTCAAACCAAATATCCTGAACTCACGGAAAAAATTAAAGAATTCCCCGCTCGAGTAAAGACTGCGAAAGCATTTGCCAGCAATCAACTCCTGGTCTTCCGTCGCAAAGGTTTGGGCTTGTTCATCCAAAGTGTAGATGACACAGCCCAGCAAGACCCCGAAGTCCGATCTCCGCTTATAGAAGAAACTCTGCCGCTCATCGAATGCACAGTAGATGAACCACGCCTGAGGTTGAGTTCACGCTTCTGGAATTCCTATGAGACTATCAAGAATCATCATGAAGTCCAGCGGGTACCCAAGAGCGAAGCGGCGTTGGAAACAAAAGCATTCAACAACCTGCAAAATGCACTTCATAATTACTACGATGAACTTGAAGAATTTGTTCCTTTTATCCGCACACTGGTTGAAGACCTTCGAGATTATAAAACGCTGCCCAAGTCTACCTTGCGAAGATTTGCGAATGTAAAGCCAGATTCCGCGAACTTTAAAAAGGAACTTCAAGTAGTAAAGAACAATTTGGGCGCAGATTACCTTGATATCATCAAGAAGCGCCTAGGCTCCCTAAAAAGCGAAGTAATTATTGCGATTGAAAATCAGCAGGGCTAGGGAGATTAATCAAATGGTCTATCAGTTGTATGGGTTGACGGAAGAAGAAATAAAAATCGTTGGAGGCAAGGATTAATTTATGAACGCACATGGTAGATCAACATCAGAGGCAGCCCAAGCAATTACCATCGAGATGAACAAACTAGGATTCGATGTGTATTACGATCATGGAGATCCATCAAATTCATTTGTGGGGACGATTCCGGTTTCGACTGAAGAAGAATTGACGAGTAAAAATCAAATAAGTCAACTGGATATTGCGATTGTGGAAAGAAAAACGCATAAAGCAGTTGCCCTAATCGAAATTGAAGAAAAAGCTGACATTCCCAAGACTTTGATCGGGGATGTTTTTACAACATTATTGGGAGAGTCTGTTCATCTTCCAATCAGGGAAAATAAAGCAGAGGTTGGAAATTGGACAACCTTAATTATTATTGGCAAAGACCTAGGTCACGAAGATCGAAATGCTAGCATTTGTAATTTGGCAAATAAGGTAAAGTCCGCTTTGGGGACGGAAAATTCAAAGATAGGCAATATTGTCATTGAGGCTTTTTCGGTAAATAACCCTTTGAAAGATGTGTTGATGGAAAAAATAAAGGAAGCGATACAAAGGAGGGCATAATGTCTGACATCAAATATGAAATCATCAAACAGATTGGCGTACTGTCCAAGACTGAAAAAGGCTGGGCAAAGGAACTCAATCTCATCAGTTGGAATGACCGCGACGCGAAATACGATATTCGCGAATGGTCACCCGACCGCGAGAAAATGGGCAAAGGGGTAACTCTGTCTAAAGAAGAGTTGCTGGCCTTGAAAGAGTTGCTGAATAAAATTGAGCTGTAATTAGGCTTTGGGAAACGATACCTATCATGCAATACGAACTTATCTTTCGCGGTTCACTCATCCAATATTGGGAAAAGATTCGTGTTGAGTTGGAGCATCTTTTTCCCAATGACCAGCCGGGGCAGGCATCATTTAATATCTCGCACTCGCTTCCCCCTGGGGAATTTGATCGGATGACTATTGAATTATTGGACAAAGAGCATAAGCACGAGGTGGTTGTGTTAATTGCAGAATCCGGTGCGAACGGTTATACCGTAAAGTTAACGGTCTTTATTGAGCAGGAAGCTTCTGAAAAGTCTGGCGAATCTACTCTCCTGAAGTGGAATAACCTGAAAGACGCTTGGCTGGCAAAAGGCTTATTAATAGACCCGTTGGCAAAGCCTCAAAAAATCGCGGCCAAGCCTGAAAAACCGGCCAAACCTGAAAGGGGTGCTCGATTAGACCCCTGGTTTGATTGGTATCATGAAATGCAGGCCAATGGTTTCAAGGTCACCCTCGAAGAAATAGCGAACGAAGTTGGCTTAAGTTGTGAATATGTACGAAGACTTCACATGATATATAAAAATGAACGGAAGTTCTTGAAGACGTAACAAAATAATACAGCGCTGTTATTCCCAAAACGGCACGACACCTGTACCATTACTCCCATGATGACCCACATCCTGGGAGTTTTCTTTTTTACACCTCTATCCCTTATCCCTATCCCTTATTCTCCATTCTCTACTCTCTATTCTCTCTCTTACAGTTAGAAAATGAATTACTCACCTCTTGCTGCCCGTATTCGTGAAACCATTCGCCTCGATCCCATCCGTTGGGCTTCTGCCTGTCATATTACCCTCCGTCCTTACCAGCGCCAGATCGCCCTCGCCGTCAAGGATTCCATCATCCATCATCGCGGTCTCACCTTTGTGGTTGTTCTCCCGCGCCAATCCGGCAAAAATGAACTTCAGTCCCATCTCTTCTCCTGGCTCCTCTACCGCTATTTCCATGTCGGTGGGTACATTGTTTCCGTATCCCCCACCTTCAAGCCTCAAACCACCAACAACATGGATCGCGTCAGGAAATCTCTCGATGCCTGCGTGGGATCGCGCGGTCTCTGGAAATCCTCCAAAGGCTACATGTACTGCCTCGGTCATGCCCGCCTCCAGTTCTTCTCCGGCGACCCCTCGGCAAAAGTCGTGGGCGCCACTGCCGATCTCCTTCTCTCTGTGGATGAAGCCCAATCCATTTCACCTGCCAAGTTTGATAGGGATTTCGACCCCATGACCGCCTCCACTAACGCCACGCGCATCTTCTTTGGCACGGCCTGGACCTCCGATACTCTCCTCGAACGCCAACGTCGCATCGCTCTGCAGACTCAAAAAATAGATGGCATTCAGCGTCTTTTCTACTTCACCGCCGACGATGTCCGCAGTCTTGTGCCTGCCTATGGCGAGCATGTGGATCGTGAAATTTCCGAAAAGGGTCGCAATCACCCCCTCATTCGTACCCAATACTTCGGTGAAACCCTCGATGCCCAGTCGGGTATGTTCAACGCGGCCCGTCTCGCCCTCATGCATCCTCCCCTCTCGGAGGATGGAGGCTCGGGGAAAAACTTGCGGGAAGGGCCTATCGCCTTCCTCCTGGATATCGCCGGTCAGGATGAATCTAAAATGAATGCGCTCAACTTCGATGAGGGTGGCCTCGGCAACTCTGGCCGCGATTCGACCGCCCTCTCCATCGTTGCAATAGATCTCTCCTCATTGGAGTCCTTGCACAAACCTACCTATCACGTTCTCGAACGTCACAGTTGGGTCGGCGAAAATCATACCGCCATCTTCGGAAAACTCAAGAACCTTGCAGAAACTTGGCGTCCACAGCACATTGTCATGGATGCCACCGGCGTGGGCGAAGGCTTGTGGGCTATGCTCGATCGTCAATTTCCAACTCGCGTTATCCCCGTGAAATTCAATGTGCAGGAAAAATCCGAGATTGGCTGGCGCTTCCTCTCCATTATCGAGACTGGCCGCTTCCATGATCAGGCACTGACGGATGAGGTCCGCCTTCAATATAGCCATTGCATCTGCGAGGTTCTCCCTGGCCCTGCCAAAACCCTCCGTTGGGGCGTCCCCGATGGCACTCGCGGTCCCGATGGTGAACTCATTCATGATGATTTTATCCTCGCCGATTCTCTCACCGCCAAACTGGATCAGCTCGATTGGCACTTCAACTCCCCGAGCCTCTTCACCACCCCCCGTAACTATTTAAAGGAAGAGGAACACAATTTTTGACGACTTCACGTTCTCCAAATTCATTCTTCTATTTTCAGGTGAACCAGCCTGAATAATATCTAAAAGGAAAGGAAAAAAATATGAACGAAAACTCCTCCGCAACACCCCTCCCCGCTGCTCCCGCAAAACGCAAGCGCGGCGGCCAGCCCGGCAACGAGAACGCCTTCCGCCATGGCTTTTACTGCAAATCTTTTTCTTCCGCCGATATGCAAGCGCTTGACGAAAACATCAAAGGCGAATTTCTCGATGAAATTAGCCTTGCCCGCGTCCAGGCCTCTCACCTTGCTGAGTTGATGAAGGATTACAAGAACATGTCGTTGGAAGATTACGTCTCTGCCTCCAATGCCCTCAACAACTACCTCGACCGTATCCAGAGCCTCACTCGCGCCCAAAAATATATCTACCAGAATCAGACCACCACAGAAAAAGCCCTTGAAGAACTTTCACCGATTCCTCCCGAGCAAGATTGAACCACTATACGAGGCGGCCTCAAGCCGCCATCGTATGCTTCGGCGCTGTGAAGCGCCGAAGGCAACGTCATGAGACGCAGAAGATATGCTTACGGCTAGGCTATTCGTTCCTCCTTCGTTCCTCAGGAACGAATCCCGCACCTTAACAAGAGAATAAAAGGTTATGCCCAAACTCCGCGGTAGTTGCCAGACTATTCCCTATTCCACTATTTCCTATTTCCCATTCTCGAATATCGAGTTTCCAATATCGAATATCTCTTCCCCCATTCTCCATTAACGATGATCCATGACCTATAATCTCACTACGGAAAGTATTGTTTCAATATTTGTGCGGCCAACTGACCCGCTGTTCCATTGGGTTCCAATTGAACCGTCAGATTCAATTCCTTGAACGCCTCAGTACGGTCACCCTGTCTCAAATAATTCTCCGCCAAATGCAGATGGGCAAGGGCCAGATCGGGCGCAAGCTTGATCGCGCGGGATAAGGTCTGTTGGGCGGTATACAGCAGGCCGGCATTGGAATAAGACCATCCCAGCACGTCCAAGGTCGGCGGATCGTTCGGTGCGAGCTGGGCGGCTTGTTTTGCGGCAGGCAGGCCGATATCCAAAATCCGCAAATTGTTATCCGAGCAAAACATCGCCAGCAAACGCCAATAGGCCGCATCCGTGGAGGCCAGTTGTGTCGCTTTTTGATAGGCGGCCAAGGCAGAGACCAAATCACCCTTCTGGGAATACGCATCGGCGATGGAAGCCTGCCACGCAGGATCCTCCGGCTCGATTTGTGCGGCTTGCAAATATTCGGCCAGGGCCTGGGCAGTATTTCCCTGGCGCTTCCAATACAAGCCCCGCAGAGCATGGACAATTGCATCCTGAGGATCGAGCGCCAATGCCTGACCCAGATCGGCGCCGCCATCCTGACCGTTTTGTTGACTCGCCTCGCCGAGCCACGCCCACGCCTCGGCATTTTTACCATCCGCGCTGACGGCTTTTTCAAACGCCTTCTCCGCAAGCCCCCATTCTTCGACAAGCCCCAATCCGCGCCCGATGGCAATGAAGCGCCGCGCCGGCCCGGATTCCGTATCGGAAACGGCGATGGCGGCGCGCAAAGTTTGAACAGCCGGAACAAATTTGGGGTCCAGGGAGGCCGCGGTTATAAGTTCTTTCGAAGCCCCAGCCGGATCCGACAAGGTCAATAACAGTCCAAGTTGATAATGTGCGTTTGCATCCGAGGCGAGCGACAGGCGTTTGACCAGAACATTTTGTTCGGAAGCCGTATCGCCGTTCTCATGATAGGCAAGCGCGAGGCGATCATAAAGAGCCGCGTCGGACGGATAAGCCGCCGAACCATCCTGCCAGATTGCCAGAGCCGTTTTATGATCATACCCATTCCAATAAGCGCTGCCGAACGCATCCCAAGCCTGTGAAGAAAGAGAATCTTTGCTGCGCGCAATCCCAAGCAGGCGGATGGTTTCGGCATTGTCCCCTGCGTAATAGGCCGCGAGGCCTGCCTGTTCCCAAAGATCGCTGCGCCAAACCAGATGCATCGCCGCCGATTCAAAGAGCCGCGCCGCATCACCATATTTTTTCCCGGTCCATGCGGCTTGAGCGGAATGCAAATCGGCATATCCCGAATAAACCACCGGGCTGATCACCGCGACTGTGATCAACAATAGAATTCCAAGCATGGAAAAAGTTCGGGAACGCATCAAAAGAATTATAGTTTTTGCTACCATACAAAATTTCTCGCCAATGTCATTGCGAGCCGCCGATGGTCGAGTCGGCGTGTTCTCGAGCGTAGCGAGATACCGTATCGAGACCAGGCGGCGTGGCAATCCCAATTACAGCATTTTGTGGGTAAAGAGGGGATTGCTTCGGGAAGAGAACCCTCGCAATGACATGATGTTAACAGGAGATTGCTTCGGCACCGAACACCTCGCAAAGACATTTGTCCGGTAGAGAATTATAGTTTAGATTGCCCCGGCAAAAAGCAGTATAATCCCGATGAATGGGCGCTTTATTCAGCCAAATTTTTTCGCTTTTAACCGTTCCGCCAGGCAATATCTTCTATCATCTCGTGCTGGTATTTTCCATTGCCGGCGCGCTTCAGTTTGCATTCAACCACTGGCGTTCGAGCGAATTTCCCCAGGCCCGCCGCATGATGCTGGGTCTTGGGCTTTTGCTTTTCGCCCAGTTCGTTATGTTTGCTTTCAGCGGATTAGGGTGGCAGGGCATCATCAACCCGACCGCCAGTTTGCCGCCGCTGGATCGTGCTTTTACGCTCTTCAGCATCGTTTGGATCGCCTGGCTGTGGGCCTTTCCCGAACCAAGCCGTTCCGCCGATGCAGGTGCAATCGTATTAAGTTTGTTGATCGGGGCCGCGCTGGGGATCAGTTTATTAACCTGGCCGCATCAATCTTCGCTTACAACGTATAACCTCACCACCGACGATTTACTTTGGCAGATCGCCTCCCTGGGCCTGATCATCATCGGCGCATTGATCCTGCTCATCCGCCGGCCTAACGGTTATGGAAATGGGCTGGCTATTTTCGTGTTGATCTTCCTGGGTCATTTGGGCCATTTGGCATTCCACGAGGATGGCAATTACTCCGGGATCATCCGGCTGGCTTATCTGGCCGCTTACCCGATCCTGCTGACTTTACCCCAGCGTTTCGTTGTCGCCGTACCTATAAGCAAACCGGCAGAGAAGCCGTTAAAAGCCGGACAGGAAATCCCGGTTCAGGAACGGCGCCGCTACAGTACCGACCCAAAGACATTCCATGCCCTGCTCGCCCTGGCCGCCGAGTCCAGCGCGCCCAGGTTAAATCAGGCGATCACGCGGGCAATTGCCCAGACCATGCTGGCCGATCTATGTTTCCTGATCTATCTCACCGAGGACAAGAATCAGATGATTATCGCCAGCGGCTACGACTTGATCCGAGAAGAAAGCATAGAGGGCGGAAGTCTCAGCAAGAACGCCATTCCAATGCTGTCGAATTCCATGCAGCGCGGCCGTGCCCTGCGTATGCCAGCCTCCAGCACTTCGGCGGATATCAAGGGGTTAAGCGAATTTCTTGGGCTTGAAAACCCCGGGAATTTATTGGAAGTTCCGATCGTAACCCCCGAAAAGGATTCGGCCGGAGGCATCATCCTGCTTTCGCCGTACTCCAACCGTTTGTGGAGCGCCGAAGACCAGGCTTTCCTTACCAACATCGCCGCCTCCCTGGTGCCGATCATCCAGCGCGGTCAGAAGATGAGCAAGCTGGAGCAGGCGGATGAGCAGGCCAGAAAAACACTCGAGGCAGCGCAAAATCACATCGCAGAACTCGAAAGGCAAAGCGCTGAGCTAAAAGGACAAGTGGATGCGCTGAAATCGCAAACCGAAAGTTCGCAAGGCGAAAACATCGCCTCCCTCCTGGAAGTGCAGGAAGAATCCCAGCGCACCATCGAGGAACTGCAAAAGGAACTTGAGCTGGCGCGCGGCAAAAGCGGGCGTTCCGATTCGCAGCTCGAGCAGGATCTAAAAGCTACATTGCAGGATGTGGCGCGCCTGCAAAACCAGTTGGCGGAATCGAATATCAGGGTCCTGGAACTGGAGAAAATTGGCAAAGCTGAACACAACAAACCCAGCGAGCAGGCGGAAGTCATCGCTTCCATCTCGCAGGAATTGCGCCAGCCCATGTCCTCCATTGTCGGTTATACCGATCTGTTGCTTGGCGAGTCGGTCGGCATTCTCGGCGCCTTGCAGCGCAAATTTGTCGAGCGGATCAAAACCTCCACGGAAAGGGTCGGCAGTTTGATTGACGATATGATCCAGGTCACCACGCTCGAAAGCGGTCTCGCCGATCTTAAGCTGGAGCCTGTGGATTTGAACAAGATCATAGACAATGCCATGTCGTATACCGGCAGTCAACTGCGCGAGAAAAACATTTCCCTGCATCTCGACCTGCCCAAAAAACTTGCCCCGCTGAATGCGGATCGTGAAGCATTGCAGCAAATCATGATCCATCTGCTGCAAAACGCCGGAGCCGCGACGCCCCTCGAAGGCGCCATCCAGCTCAAGGTCCAAACCGTCAACGATAAGGGACAGGATTACATCATGATCCAGTTTACCGACAGCGGCGGCGGCATCTCCGCTGAGGATTTGCCGCGCGTGTTTACCCGAATGTATCGCGCCGAAAACGTTCTCATCCAGGGCATCGGCGATACGGGGGTGGGACTTTCCATCACCAAGACCTTGACCGAAGCACAACATGGGCGCATCTGGGTGGAAAGCGAACCAGGGAAAGGCTCTACATTCAGCGTTCTGCTGCCCATTACCGGTGAAACGTCCCATCCTGCTCCCCATCCTGCTCCCGCCAAAAAGGAAAAGAAATAATGCAGGCTGTACGCCAGGTGGGGAGTGGACTATTTTTTGGATTGGTCTCCGTCGTTCTCGTGGTCGGAGGCCTTTCGTTAGCCCTGGCCGAAAGTTACACGGCCCCGTCTCCGGCGCCGACAGGCAGCCTGCCCACCGTTCCCGAAACATTGACCTCCACTCCAGCCGGTCCCACTGCCTATCCTTCAGCCACATTATGGCCCACGGCGACCCTGTTGCCGCCTACAAATTGTCCCCCGCCTGCCGGGTGGATTCTGATCGCAGTACAGCCCTATGATACGCTGGAAAGTCTTGCGGCGCGTTTTGGCGTCCCTGCTTATCAACTCGCTCAAGCCAATTGTCTGTTGACCGATAACCTTGCACCGGGCTATGCCATTTACATCCCGCCCCCGCCCATTCCGACCATTCAGAACATTCAGAACATTGTACCTTGCGGCGCACCGTATGGTTGGGTGCGTGCCTACAGGGTCCAACCGGGAGATACGCTGTTTCGCATCGCCGGATCATTTGGCATCAGTGTATACGAACTTCAGCAGGCTAACTGTCTCACCAATACATTCATCACACCGGGCTATTTGTTATGGGTGCCGAATGTCCCAACCGTTACCCCCAGTGTGATCATCCTCCTCAATTTCGGCACTCTGACCCCCACCGCCAGCGAAACCAAAATCCCAACGGTTACGCCGAGTATCACTCCCCTGCCACCCACAGCAACGACTACCCCAACAATGACCTATACATTGACTCCTTTTCCATCCTCCACACCCACTTACCCAACACCGACTGCCACGGCATCTCCAACCGCCTCGCAATAATGGACACGAGCAACTTTTTTAAAAAGCGACAAGACCTTGTAATATTCTAGCCCGCTGAAGCTGGCGCATTTTATCCTTATTCATCTCCGTTCATTACCGGCAAATCGGCAGACAATTCCCATGAAGACTTCATTACCGCGCCTTGCGCTGATCCTTGCCTTTCTATTGACATCTTGCGGCACTTCCCCGTCGAATGCGCCTGCGCCTTTCATTTTGGTTACCGCCGCGCCGAACGCCTCTCCCACGCCGACCCCATTTCAGCCTCCGCAAATTTCACAAGCCACACCCACTTCGATGTATTCCATCGAAGTTCCAACGCTCGAACCATTCTTTCCAACAGCCACCTCCTCACCCACCCCAATCCAGCCGCTTCAACCGTCAGCGACCATTGACTTGAGTTCCTTGTTCCCAACCGTCGCAGCACCGCCTGCGGTTGCACCGGGTATTGACATCACCCCGATTCCACCTTTGACAGACAGCAACACGATCAATTTCCTGTTGATCGGTCACGACCAAGGCTCACCGACCTCGTTCCGGACCGATACGATGGTTGCCGTCATCCTATGGCCCAGGGATGGACAGGTGTCCATGATCTCCATCCCGCGCGACCTGTGGGTTTATATTCCAACGGTCGGGATGCAGCGCATCAACACCGCCTATGAATTTGGCATTGGAAATTATCCGGGTGGCGGATCTGCCCTGCTGCGCGATACGATTGCCTACAATCTCGGCATCCGCATTGATCATATGGCCATGGTTGACTTCAGCGGTTTCAGCCGCATCGTGGACACGCTCGGAGGCATTGATGTGCCGGTGGTCTGTCCTTACACCGACTGGCGGCTCATTGATCCAGGCTATGACCCCACCAATCCAAACAACTGGGCGGAATATACGGTTCAACCCGGGGTCGTACATATGGATGGCAATCTCGCCTTATGGTATGCGCGCTCGCGTCTCGCTTCCAGCGATTTTGACCGCGGCCGCCGCCAGCAGGAAGTTCTGCGCGCCATCTTTGCAGAAGCGCTGAGGACCAATACGCTAAGTCAGATCCCTCAGCTTTATGGCGATTTCTCTTCCACGGTCTCCACCGACCTCGGGCTGGCTGATATTTTGAAATTAGCCCTGTATGCTCCCAAGCTGACGAATGCAAACATCCGCGGCTATTACATTCGCCCGCCCTATGTCAGCGCGTGGACGACGCCCGACGGCGCAGATGTACTTCTTCCAAATCAGCCATCCCTTCAACAGTTTCTCGCCCAGGCCGCCGCGCTTTCAACCACCTCCACACAGCGGGTTGCGATCAGCGTCCAAGTGGAAAACGGTACGCCCTTCAATGGCTGGGCGGCGCTCGCCGCGGATCGCCTCAACTACGCGGGTTACCAAACCAGCGTTGCCACCGCAGACAGACAAAATTATTCCAATTCGGTTCTGGTTGACCTGACCGCCTCGCAAGACCCCAACGCCCGCAACGCCATCCTCGCCAACCTTGGGCTTTCATCGGCAAGCATAGTATCCATGCCGAATTCAGGTGGTTCGACCCAATATCGGGTGATTATCGGCTATGATTACCAGCCCTGTTTCCAACCGCAGGATTTATCACATTGACATCCTCCGCTCTTTTCGCTAAACTATCCATAGAAAACCATGATTGCAAAAGGTTCCGCTCATATCACGCCAGGCACGCTTCTGAATCCAGCCGTCAAGGCCTGGGAGTCGTATCTTAATGACAAGGGAAGCTCGCCTTACACGGTCAAGGCTTTTACCTCGGACATTCGCCTGCTGACGAAATTCTTCCCGCCCGACAAATCCATCAGCGCGGTGACCACCAAGGATCTAAATCGCTTCTTTGAATGGATGGAAAAAGAGCGCGATGTCCCGTGCAGTCCAAAGACACTGGCACGCCGGATCACGTCCATTAAATCATTTTATCGCTGGCTTACCCAGTATGGCGTGTTGGCCCTTGACCCGGCTGAAAAAATCGCGCAGCGATCGGTCATCAGCCCGCTTCCCCAGGTGTTGACCGAGGAGGAAGTGAACGATGTTCTCACTGCCGCCGACCGCTATCGCCGCGCGGAAAAGCCGGATGCACGTCCGTTCGCCCTGATTCATCTTTTGCTCACCACCGGCATCAAAAAAAGCGAATGTCTCGGCATTCGTCTCAATCACGTTGATTTCGATGCGCCGAACGGTCCCCAAATTTTTATCCGTTATTCCAGCCCTGCCAACCGGTATAAGGAACGCAAGCTTCTTCTAACGGAAGACTGGCTCCCGCCTTATGAAGAATATCTGGCTCAATATCAGCCCGAAGACCGGCTCTTTCCGTGGTCGCCGCGCAACCTTGAATACGTGTTGGAAGATGTTGGAAATGAGGCCGGCCTCACCAAGCACCTGTCGTTCGACATGTGCCGGTGGACTTGCGCGTTGCGCGATTTTCGCTCGGGGCTTGAATCAGAAAAGATCCGCGTCAAATTGGGGGTCTCAAAAATCCAATGGCGGGAAATTGGGATGAAGTTAAAACAATTAAGCGAACAAACTAATTGAGTTCACGCGGGCGAAGGAGCGAAAAGTAGAGCACCCTTCGGGATGATCGTTGTAATTTAAAAGACTCTGCCGGACGAAAGCCCGGAACCCAGATGATCTTCTCCCCCGCACACAACAAAGGCCAGCGTCCCCTGGCGCGCGGCGGCAGCTTTTCATTTGTAAAAAAATCGGATAATTTTTGCGAGTGGCCCTGCATGCCGAGCGGCTCAAAGATATCGCCTGCGCGCCGCACCCGCAACTCCAATAAATCAGGCAGGCCTTCCGCGTCCAGCCAGACTTCGAACAGATCCTCATGTCGAGAGGCTTGTTCCCACGCCAGGGCGGGAAGCCGCCATTTCTCTGCCGAAAAACTCCAGCCTCCTGAAAGCTCGACCTTCCCCGGCACGGAGATTCCCATACGATCTTTTTGAAGGGGCATTTGCGGCCAGTGTTCGAATGGCAGGTTGGCATTGGGTGTGGCAACATATAACGCCTCGCCCTCGCGGAAAAGGGTCAAGCCTCCGGCCAGATCAATGCGCACGCGCGCCGCGTCCCTGATAAAGTCAGAAGCACGCTCCAGGACAGAGAAAACGGTTTCCTGCCCGGGCATGAGGCTTTCCACGGCGCGGCGGATGATGTGGCGCTGCAGCCCTGCAGAATAATTGGAGAGGCTTGATAGATCGAGCATCACATAATCTTTGTCCCGCAGGATCAAACACTTATTCCAATTTTCAGCGATCATTTCTTTGAGCACGGAGTGGTCCGCCTGGAGGGACTGGACCGTACGCCAGACCGCTTCGCGAAATTTTGGGTTATACGTTTCGAGTGTGGGGATGAGAATGTTACGCAGACGGTTGCGAAGGAAGTTAACCGAATCGTTGCTTGGGTCGTAATGAGGCTGCAGGCCATGGGCAGCGCAATAAGCAACGGTTTCTTCACGCCACGCATCCAACAAAGGACGGATAATGGGAATATCTGCATCGAAGGTTGGCAGGATGGTGCAATACGACATGCCTTTTAGTCCCGCCAGGCCTGTGCCTCGAATCAAATGCATCAATACCGTCTCCACCTGGTCATCCGCGGTGTGTCCCACCGCGACCGCCTGCGCATTCAAGCGATGTGCCTGTGCAAACAAAAAACGATATCGCAGATTCCGCGCCGCCTCTTCCACGGACAGGTTGTTGGTTTCCGCATAGACGGTTACCTCGGCGCTTTCCACCACAAAGGGGATCATCAGCCGGGCCGCCACCTGTTCAACCGCCCTGGCTTCCAGGTCAGCCGCTTCACGCAGTTTGTGATTGAAATGTGCAATGATGATTTGATAACCGGCCAGTCGCAGGATCTCCATCAGGCATAAGCTGTCGGGGCCGCCCGATACGCCGGCGATGATTGGCCGTGATCTATCCAGTTTGCATTGGTCACGCAGGATCGACTCTATGTTTTCCAACATGGTTTCAAATCTAAAGACCCTAAGAATTTGGATTCACCAGAGATACACAGAGATGAACAACGATTTTGGTTCGCTTTCGTTCTTGAAAAATAGGTTTTTCGGTGTTGATCGAATCCAATCTACGTTTATCCTCGTTCAACGCCCTGCGCCCTTTCAGGGTCTCCGGTTAAATTTTTGATTTTCAAAACACTTTCTAAGGGTTTTGGAACCCTTAGGGTCTTGCATTAGATTTGGTATAGCTCCACCAAAACGCCGCCGGTGGATTCGGGATGAACAAACGCATATTTCCTGCCATCGGCGGTGGTACGCGGCTGTTCGTTAATGAGTCGAATCCCGCTGGATGTTAATTTCGCCAACATCCCTTCAATGTCATCCACCTCGATGCAGATATGATGCATCCCTGGTCCGCGTTTGGCAAGATATTTGGCAATGCCCGAATCAGCGGAAGTGGGTTTGACCAGCTCGATTTCGGACCCGGCCAGCGGCAGGAATGCCACCTGCGACTTTTCCGCGGGGACATCGTTCAACCCATTTAACTTCATCCCGAGCGCGTCGCGCCAGAAGGAAAGGCTTTTCTCCATGTCATCCACCACGACGGCGATATGGTTGAGGGCTTTGACTCTTGGCATCTTGTTCTCCTGTACGTTATGGGTCACGGCTTCTCGATCAAGTCCATGTACGCGCCTTCGATCAAATCCTCCGGTGCAACGCCAAGCTTCTTCATCAGGTCATCGGCAATGAATTGGCCATCCACATCGGATTGATCGGCGCGCAAAACAACTTCCAGTTCCATGAAATTTCCCAACCCGTCCACCTCATCGAGATGCACGCGTGTTTGCCCGACCCTATAAAGATAACGTGTTTTTTTCACAACGCCGCGGATGCCCAATGCAAGTTCGAGTGCGGTTTTGAGATTCTCCGGATCATTAGTGCTAAAGACGAAATAATCCGAACGCTTGGGGCCATCCTGATCGGGACGTTCATAATAAACCAACTGGGCGCGGTCGGGAGCCAGGACACGCAGTTTAAGCCTGCCCTTTGGCGCGAGAAAGAATGTGTCCTCCTGCGGGATCACTTCAACCGGAGAATCGCAGATCGCTTCCGTGCGCTGCTTCAGGCCGGCAAAGTCACGCACGCGGGCTTTAATTTCTATGTTGGCTGGCATGGGTTCACCGCGTTAATACACAAATGGGATGAAGCGTTTGGTGCGCTTGATATATTGACGATAAGGTTCTCCAAGCGCATTGACCAGGGTCTCTTCTTCCACGCCTACGCGATATAGATAGCCAATGAAGGGAAAAACCATGACAACCACCAGGCTCAACCAATTGGTGAATGCAAGCCCAAGCCCGAACATCGTGATCAGCGCGCCCGTATAGGATGGATGGCGGATCAAATGATATGGCCCGTCCTCCACCACGGTCTGTCCCGGCTGGATGGCGATCCGCAGCGTAAAATATCTTCCTAAAACTCTAACCGAGTACCAGCGGAATAATGTGCCCGCCACCATCAGAAAGATACCAACGGCAAACAGCAAAGTCTGATCCCATGGAATTGCAAAGGCTCGCCCGGCAATGGCAATATTTATGGACGCAAAAATCCCCAGATAGATGCAGATGCGCAGGACGATGCCTGAAGCGTGGTCGTTCACCTTTGAATTTGGTGCAGTCCTCTTTGTAAATGAGAATATGATTTCCGGCAGTAACCAGATGAAAAAAGCCGTGTAAAGAATGATCTGATCGACGTGGTTGGTTACAAATAGTGGAGGCATATACCATCAACTCCGTGATCCGGAATTGTATCATTACACGGATGGGCTGGATTCGGGCAGGGCCTCTTCGGAAACGACTTTAACATATCCCGCCGTTCTATGCCGGACCACACTGGTGACCAAATGATAGATCGCAAATAGCTCGAGCGAGAACGGCAGGTAGCCTCCATAGCCAAGCAGGGGCATTTCAAAGATGTGGAGCCACCCGCCCCACGGGACATGATAGATCCATTTCGGATAGGAAAAATAATTCCACATTTCCCAGAAAAAAGCGGTCAACAAAACGCCCATCCAGAGCGAGATGACCGGACGCCAATCTCCCTTTTTCGTCCAATCTGCCAGTGAACGATTCCCAAGCCAGATATTGATCGGCTCGATGATGAAATACGGGGACAACCAGATGAACGGAAAGAATAGTCCCGGCCAGATCAGCACCCCAACCAGCATGATCCAGCCTGCAGCGAAGAAACCGATCGTGGTCGGTTTGTCGGTGCCGATCACCGGTCCGCGTTTGATGCGTTTGGCAAAATCGAAGCTGGCAATCAACTCCGCGCTTCCGAATACGGCCGGAATAACCGTTGAGAAACTCAACGTTGTCCAAAAAACGTACTCGAAAGGTGTGAAGAATTTCAAGCCGATGTATATCCAATTTTGAGTACGGAGGTTGAGGGCTTCAAAAGTCCACCACACGGGGGCGGAGATCACGAACAGCCCGATATAATTCCTCCAACTGCGCGTGAGCAATGAGGTACGCGTCCGCCAAAAGACCAGCCCATCAACGGTCAGGCAATAGCCCAGCCACATGGGGAAAAAACCCCAGTTGGTTCGTGGCCCGGGGAAAGTCCAGTTGATGAACCAAAAGAGGCCGGCCAGGATTAATCCCAGCCAGCCATGCAGGGGAAATTTTATTTTTTCGCTTCCGAGATTCTCAATGGTGTTTGTTGCCATTCCCCTAGTTTACACTAAGGAAGCCGAACGCGCGCCACATTCCGCGCATCATTCCGTGACCGAAATCCGGATTCAAGAACTGGTTGGGGCAGGTTCCCGGGATCACCGCAATCCCATTCGCCCTGCACATTTCCACCGCCTCGCTTGAGACGCTGGTCATGCCCGCCGCCAAACCCGGTTTTGTCCCCATCATGCAGTGCATCCACACATGCTGGATGCCCAATTCCACGCATTGGCGGACGATGGCCTCCGTCACCTTGGGGTTTGCAAGGATGAAAACGGCATCCGGCTTTTCAGGAATGGATTTCAAGTCGGGATAGCAGGGTGCGCCCTCGAAAGTGGAGATGCGCGGGTTGACCGCGTAGACCTGATAGCCTGCCCTCTTGAATTTCTGATAATTCGAGTTACAGCCTGTTTCGCGTTGATCCGAAACGCCGACAACTGCGATTTTCTTTTGAGCCAGAAAATCCTTTACCAAAGAATCGATGTTGGACATTTGAATTCCTTTCTCGTTTTCTTTTCTATGATTCAATGACAACCCACTGATCACGTCCATTCATCTTGGCCTGATAGAGCGCCTGGTCGGCGCGATCAAGAAGCTGTTTCCAATTTTCCTGGTGGATTCGATATTGTGCGATGCCAATGCTAATGGTCATATGAATAAAGTGCTCGCCGGAAACAATCGGCGCGCTTCGTACCTGCTTGCATAAACGTTCCGCCTGTTCGCTCGCGGCTTTGATCGTACTTTTTGGTAACAACACCAAAAACTCCTCGCCGCCGTAACGTCCAACAATATCTGGCGAGCGCACCTGATCGCGTAACTGCAAAGCGATAAATCTCAGCACATCGTCGCCGACGGAATGACCGTAGGTATCGTTGACCCTTTTAAAATAATCAAAGTCCAGCATGGAAATGGAAAGCGGCTCCAGATAGCGTTCAGAGGACGTAACCTGACGCTGTAAGTCGGCGATGATTTGTTTGCGATTAGGCAGGAAGGTCAAGGCATCCGTGTGCGACACTTCATCCGCCTGGGCAATCACGGCCTGCAGTTCTGTTTGTTTTCTTTCCAAAGCTTCCTGGGATTCTCGTAATTCCGTATTGACGCGCTGAAAGTTTTGAATCAGACGCTGATATTTTTCGGGCAGGTCGAATGGAGTGAAAACAGGTTCACCAAAGAACAAAACGCGTCCGTCCTCCAACGGAATGAAGAGGCATGAATATCGGCGCGGCTGACTCTCCAGGCCGAAATCCATATCACTTTGGATTACTTTATGCTCACGCTTAATGTTCTGAAACAATTGATCGAATCCGGTCTGCGCAGCAGATGTGACGATTTCCCGGAGTGTATTTGCGTCCGGTAAAATTCGTTTCAAATCTTCAAACGCCGGGTTGGATAAAATCAAACACCCATCCGAATTCAATAATGCAACCGACACGCGCGTAGACTCCAGAAATGGCTCAAGACCTTTTTGGGAAATCAGTTCATGCAATTCTGTGGCAACGATGGGTTTGGATGGCAATTTATCCCTCAGGTTTTGTTTAAATTTCGGTCAACGGCAGGATATCTGCGAAAGTGCGGAATAACTTTACAGTCATCGTCCCTTATTATACGATACAAGAACCTGAATAAGGTACTCTGCTTGCTTCCATAATGAACTTGGCCGTCTTTTGGATAAATATCGCGGTTAGTGTTCGCGAATAAAAATCCTCGTAGATTCTCATAATTCAACCACTTTTCCTGTTCTGCTTGATTCGTACGCCGCATCTATTATCTTCATATTTATTAATCCTTCCGCACCGCCGGGAATGGGCGTACGCTTCTTCATCACACATTCCACAAAGTATTTGAGTTGATCGGTATATAGGCTTTGCGGTGCATGTTCTTTGCGGGGAAATTCAAATCCCGATTCGATGACCTCCGGTTCTTTTCCGATTGTAGTGCTTAATTCAATTCTGGTTGGGAAGAGCTGGCCGAACCCTTTTGTTCCGTAAAGCTGGGTTCCGGCATTCGGCGCGTCGCTGTGCGGTTGCCACCAACCCGACTCGATGGTTGAAGTCGCGCCGTTATCCCAATTGACCAAGGTCACGCCAGTATCATCCACATCAAAATCCTTATAATACGTGCCGATGCGCGCATAAACGGAAACAGGCTTCGGATCGCCAAGCAGCAAGCGGGCCGTGTCCAGGGCATGGATTCCCACGTCAGCCATTGCGCCGCCGCCCGCAAATCTCTTTTGCGTGAACCATCCACTTGGCCCCCAATGAGCATGGACGCCAATTCCTCTTGTGCGGATGATCTTTCCCAGCTTTGCGCTTTGAGCTTTGAGCCACAAAACATCCGGGTCGAATCGCCAGCAGTGCGCCACCATCAAAGTTGCGCCCGATTTTTCCGAAGCTGCGCACATCTGTTTGGCTTCTGCGGCATTTTGTGCCATCGGCTTTTCCACCATCACATGCACACCGGCTTTCAGTGCCGCGATGGTTTGCGGCGCATGGAGATAATTCGGTGTGCTGACCACGAGCGCATCAACGCCGCCTCCCTTTAACATCGCCTCGATCGTTGAATATTGGTGCGGGATGTTGAATTGTTTTGCAAATGCCAGCATCGAATCAGGCTTGTGGTTGACCACTGCGTATAATTCCAGGCCGCATGCCTGTGCGGCGCGTGCATGGATCTTATTGATATAACCCGTTCCAGCAAAAGCAATCTTAAGGGTCATCATCTTCATCTCCAGAATTGCGGCAGGTATTCTTTATAGGTTATCAAATAATCATCGAGGATGGATTTGGCACGCTCCATATCGGTGATCATCGGATCGAACAAAAGACATTGCAGGGCTTTCTCCCGCGAGCCTTCAACCGCCGAATCCACGCACAATTGAGCGACGGTCAACTCACGGCGGCACAGTTCGGCAGCGCCCTCCGGCAACTCGCCGATATCCACCGGATGGATCCCGGCGCCATCCACAAAGACCGGCGTTTCGACCGTGGAGCCGGTGGGCAAGTTCGAGATTTGTCCCTGGTTGCGAAGATTGGCAGCAATGTGGTAATGACTGCCGTTGCCGGCGATGTTCTCGATCATTTCGAGCGCGCCTTCCGAGTCCGCATCCAGCAGGCTCTCCACGCCCATTTCACCCTTTGCCATTTTGTCAAGTTTAGCTAAACCGAGATCGCGCAGTTCCGCCCTCTTGTCCCATTCATAAAGGCGAATATTGTATTTATCCCAGGGCTTCGTAACCGGATCGGTGACCCACGGCAAATATTCACATAAATGCGTATCGCCGGGAACGGGGAACCAACCGAAGGCATTGAACACCTCCCTTGTCAGCGGCTCGAATTTCGGATCGAAGGCTGCAAAGCGTTCACGGAAGAGCGGATACAGATCATCGCCGGTGCGCTTGTCGCGGATGGAAAGGATCCACGTGAAATGATTCGTCCCCGCGGCCCGGATATCCACGCGCGGCAGGGTCTGATGCACCACCTCTGCACGCAGATCACGCTCGATCACATCCGCTTGCATTCCGGTGATGCCATCGGGAATTTTGATTCCGAGTTCTTTGGCCAACACCATGCCGACGAAACAATAACCGATTAAAACCTGGTGACAAAGACCGACTGCTTTTATCTGGGTGTGCCGGTTGACAAGATCACAGATGCGCACCATTGGGTTCGTGAAGTTAATGAACCATGCATCCGGGCAGGTCTGTTCCATGGCGCGCGCAATTTCCAGCACCGGCCTGACGTTGCGCGCCGCGTGGGCAAAACCGCCGGGGCCGCCGTTCTCGCCATAGGGCTGTCGAAGTCCATGCTTCTGCGTAAGTTCAAAATCCTTGCGCCATAATTCCTCGCGCGGACCGACTTCGATGGCGGAAACTACAAACTGGGCCCCATACAGAGCCTCCTGGTGCTGGGTATGTGCACTGATCTTCATCTGTGCCTTCCACTCGACGTTGAGCCGCTGGGCGAGACGATGAACGATATCCAAACTGGATGCGTTTTGATCCACGAGCCGCAAAGTGGAACCGCGCAATTTTTCGGAATGCATCAACGCGGCGAGTGTGTTTTCACCGAACGAAGCACTGCCCGCGCCGATCACGGCGATGGTGGTTGGAAGGGTCATTGGGTTTCCTTTTATATGCCATAACAGGCATGACGATTTCTTGTCATTATAGCGAAGGCGCAAGGATGAAGCAATACCAAAGCTCAAGTCAGGACAAATTCAACCACTTGTAAAAACTCCATTTGCAATAATTTCCTCCTTCGGATAGAATGGCGGGAATTTAAACAAGAATGAAGGAGGAGCCATGACACATATTGTTGACCAGGTTTCATTGGGGGCGATAGTCCAAGTCCGGGACCGCCTGCTCGAACAACAGGCGAAGGGTCACAAGGTTCTGCGTTTGGAATCGGGTGATCCATCTTTCGATATTCCTGTTCACGCACGCCAGGCTATGGAGAAAGCTCTTCGGGACGGGTTGACACATTACACCGCCTCGACGGGAATTCCTTCCCTGCGCGAGGCCATTTTACGCAAGGTCACTACCGAGAACGGATTGAAAGTCCCCGATGCGGAGCATGTCATCGTGACCAATGGAGGCATGAATGGACTATATATCATCTTTCGAGCCATTCTGAACCCTGGCGATGAAGTGATCCTGCCTGATCCGATGTGGACGGAAATCGCTGAGAACATCCGGCTTGGCGGGGGTAATCCCGTGCCGGTTCGTTTACGCGAGAATGACAATTATCTTTACAGTCCCGATGATATCGAAGCCGTGATCACTTCAAAGACCAAAGCCATCTTTGTGAACACGCCGCACAATCCAACGGGTGTGATGGTGAGCAAATCCACGCTCGAGGCGATTGCCGGGCTGGCAGAAAAGTATAACCTGCTTCTAGTCAGTGATGAAGCCTATGAGCATGTTATCTTCGAGGGGCAAAGGCATGTCAGCCTTGGGTCATTACCTGCCGCGCAAAATCGCACCCTTAGTGTTTTCTCCCTGTCCAAAACCTACGCAATGAGCGGGCTTCGTCTCGGTTATGTAATCGCGACCGACAGTCTTCTCCTGGAGCGCCTGAAAAAACTCGTGCGCTGTACCATCAACGGCGTAAATTCCGTGGCCCAATATGGCGCGGCCGCGGCGATCAACGGCCCGCAGGATTTTACGAAATCCATGGCACAGGAATACCAGATGCGGCGCGATATGCTGTTCGCAGCATTGGAAGAATCACCGTACGTCAAACCGTTCAAAGCAGGAGGAGCATTCTATTTGTGGGCACGCATCCTCCCTGATTGGCCCGGCTATCAAGGCCGGAGCGACGACTGGTCGATGACGAACTATTTGATCGATCAAGCTGGCATCGGTTCCACGCCCGGATCGGCGTTCGGCGCGGCCGGCAATGGCCACATTCGCTTTGCATTTTCCTGTTCCACCGGACAAGTGCGTGAAGCCTCCTCGTTATTGCCGTCTGTTCTGAAAACCGCGAAAAAATAACTTAAAGAAATCAAAATCATGATCCACCTACCTGAATCGCATCAGCCAGGTGGATTGTTTTATAAGTGTGGTTTAATTGAGTTCATGCCATCGTTTGGAACTTCCCTCAAAGCCCTCTTCCAGTTGGGAATCGAACCGCTGGCTTTGAATACATTATATAAACTTGAATTGCGAACGGGATATTATCGCAAAACGAAATTCAAACCTCGATTTTCGAAACCCGAATTATCGAATATCGAATCAACAAATATCGCCGCTCTATTTCATCTTCCCTCTCGCCAGCAGCTCATCCAAACCCTCGGCGTTGACGGTCAAGCCGCGCTTGTTAAAGAAGCAGACGAGATTGTCGGCGGAAAATTCCGCATGTTTGGCGGCGACCTCGTTCCTCTTCAACTGACCTTCAACGAACCGCTTCGTCATTGGACGGATTACGAAACCGGTAAAGCCCCCATTCCCCATCCTCCAGCCTCCATTCACGATATCAAATTCGTTTGGGAATCCGCCCGCTTTGGCTGGGCGTTCACTTTGGGACGCGCCTACACCCTCACTCAGGATGAGAAATATGCCGGGGCCTTCTGGAAATATTTTGAGGAATTTACCACGGGCAATCCCCCCTACATCGGTCCGCACTGGATGAATGGTCAGGAAGTTGCCATTCGATTAATGGCGCTGGTTTGGTGCGCGCACGTTTTTGCCGAAACAAAAAATGAAAAACGCAAAGAACAACTTGTTTCATCCATCGCATATCACGCTGCGCGTATTCCTCCAACCCTGATCTATGCGCGCTCACAAAATAACAACCACCTCATCACCGAGTCGGCCGCGCTGTACACGGCGGGCGTGGCGCTCGACCAGCCGCAGTGGCGCAAACTCGGTTGGTCACAGCTCAACCGCGCTTTGCGCACACAGATCAGTTCCTATGGCGAATACATTCAACACAGCGCAAACTATCATCGGCTCATGCTGCAGACTGTTTTGTGGGTAAACATGATTTTGCAGGGACAGCGCCAGCCCTGGCCATCGTTGACCCTCAAAGCCTTGACCCGCGCGGCGCATTGGATGTTCTCGATGATTGATCCCACCTCGGGCCGGGCACCCAACCTGGGTTCCAACGATGGGGCCTTGATCTTCCCCTTGAGTTCGAACCCGTTTAACGACTTTCGTCCCACAGTGCAAGCCGCCGCACGTGCCTTTCTGCGGACCAGCCTGCCTGCCAGCGCATGGGATGAGACGTCGTTGTGGCTTGGTCTGCCTGCCTCCGCACATACCAGTAACGCCGATGCATACTTGACCGACAACTTGCGGGGCAGGGGCTCGTGGGCCTATCTGCGCGCTTCGGGTTTCAAGAGCAGGCACTCGCACATGGATCAACTGCATTTTGATCTATGGTGGCGCGGATTGAACATCGCCCAGGATGCGGGAACCTACCTTTATAATGGCGAGCCGCCCTGGGATAATCCGCTGGTCTCGACACGCGTTCATAATACGGTCACCGTGGATGGCCATGACCAGATGACGCGCGGCGGGCGCTTTCTGGTGCTCGATTGGTTCCCTGCCTTTTCAGAAAATGTACTGGTGGCAGATGAAAACGTCCTTGGCCGGGTTTCTGCATATCACAAGGGATACCGGGGGCTTGGCATCCGCCATGAACGCGCAGCGACGGTCTTTACGGACGAACGCTGGGAGGTTGAGGATAAGCTCCTCTTTAAAAAACCCGGAAGGCATATCTTCCGCTTGCACTGGTTATTGTTGGACGGGGAATGGGAAATGCAGGATGGGGAGTCAGGAATTGGGCTTCGGCTAAGGTCAAAGTATGGATGGATCACCCTGAATATCCGCTCCGATTCCCAAATACTGAATTCCGAATATCAAGCATCGCTTGTCCGCGCCGGCCAGTTGATTTATGGCCAGCGTCAAGTGAAACCCTATGAAGGCTGGGGTTCACCGACTTACGGACAAAAAAATCCCGCGTTATCATTGGCAGTCGAAGTGACCTCCAACAAATCCGTTACCTTGATAAGTGAATTTATCTTTTCAAAATAACCGCTCAGACCTTTTCGACCTGTAGGACCTGTCAGACTTGTTCGACCTTTTAGACCTGTCATGCACATCCTGATTATCCATCAAGCCTTCGCTTCGCTCGACGAACCCGGCGGCACGCGCCATTATGAATTTGCGCGTCTGCTGGCGGCGCGCGGGTACAAGGTAACAGTGATCGCCAGTTCGATAAGTTTTATTACGGGGACCCCCCTCCAACTCCCCCCAAATTCAAGGAATTTTGGGGGAGATCAAGAGGGGGGAATACAGATTTTGCGCGCCCGCGCCTATTCCGCCCACCACAAATCCTTCGTACATCGGGTCATCTCATTCTTCTCGTTTATGGTTTCCTCGTTCTGGATCGGGCTTGGCGTAAAAAATGTGGATCTCGTGTGGGGCACCTCACCTCCCATCTTTCAAGGTGCAACCGCCTGGTTATTGGCGCGCCTCAAAGGCGCGAAGTTTTTATTTGAAGTGCGCGACTTATGGCCGAAGTTCGCCATCGCCGTAGGTGTGCTGAAGAACCCGATCCTGATTCGCATGTCTGAATGGCTGGAGCGATTTTTATATCGCCGCGCCGACCGGGTGATAGTCAATAGCCCGGGATTTATTGGGTACGTTACCAGCCGGGGAGCAAGACGAGTGGAACTGATCCCCAACGGAGCCGACCCTTCCATGTTTGACCCATCAAACGATGGCGCAGACTTCCGCCGCGCACACCATCTCGAGGATAAATTCGTCGCGCTCTATGCCGGTGCGCATGGGATGTCGAACGATTTGGATGTGGTGCTCGACGCCGCGAAATTGCTGGAGGATGAAAAGAAAATCCAAATCGTTTTGCTCGGCGATGGCAAGGAAAAAGCGGCCTTGCAAGCACACGCCGCACACATGGGCTTATCGAATGTGAGCTTTATCCCGTCTGTGCCGAAATCGGAAATGCCGGAGGCGCTCGCCGCAGCCGACGTTTGCATTGCGATCCTGAAGCCGCTTGAAGAATATAAGACCACCTACCCGAATAAGGTTTTCGATTACATGGCGGCGGGACGTCCCATCGTCCTGGCGATTGATGGTGTGATCCGCGAGGTCGTGGACGCAGCGCAATGCGGGATTTTCGCCGCGCCGGGGGATCCATCTGCCATGGCAGACGCAATACGCCAACTGGCGGGCGATCCACAGAAAAGCCGCCAGATGGGATTAAAAGGGCGGAAGTATTTGGAGGAAAATTTCAACCGTGAAGCGATTGGGGAAAAGTTGGTGAACCTGCTGGATGAAATGAATCATTCCTGAGCATTTCGACGCGAATCATTCGACTTTTCGATCCGCCCTTCATCCATTTCATTGAGGTTGATATATAATGAAAGCAGGGTAAGGTTGTTCCTTCCCGCTGATCAGTCAGGAGGATGATATGAAACGGATTTTGGTCTTTCTGTTGTTGTTAACCATGTTTGCGTTCCCAACCGCGGCCCTGGCGGATATGGCGCCTCCGTACAACCCACCCGGCTCCAACCTGCAGCCGGGTACTTCCACCACTCAGGTGCGGATGATGGCCGAGACCGTGCTCATTGATGTGAAAAACGATACCACGCCCAATAGTCTCGGGAGCGCCTCTGTCACGGCGGATTTCACCATGCGCAATTTGGGTTCACAAGATGAGAGCATGGCAGCCCGATTTCCCATCTCTGCTAATAATGGCTACGGAAAATACCCTGAGATCACGGATATTGTAATAAAGGTCAATGGAAGGCAAATCTCCTACCGCCGCGCCAGCTATCCCGATATTCGCTATTATAACCAGGATCAAAATGTGCCCTGGGCCGAATTTGATGTCACCTTTCCGGTAGGTCAGGATGTGGCAGTTGAGGTGGCCTATAACCTCCAAGGTTCCGGGTATCCGAATCTGCCTTACACCTCTTATTACTACATCCTTGACACCGGCGCGGGTTGGAAGGATACGATCGGAAGCGCGGATATCACCCTTCGTCTGCCATACGCCGCAAATTCGCAGAATGTTGTTTTGGATACACAGATCGGATGGGCACAGACTACATCGGATGGCTCAACTCAAGGGAACGAAATGCACTGGCATTTCGAGAACTTCGAACCCGGACCGAATGGAGTGGTTGACAACCTGGAGTTTGCCCTGGTTGCTCCGTTTGCGTGGCAGACTGTGCTCAAGGACCGCGGGAATGTCTCCAGCAATCCAAACGACGGCGAGGCGTGGGGACAACTCGGTAAAGCCTACAAAGCGATATTCTTCTTGAACAAAGCCTATCGCATGGATGCAGGCGGCGGAGAAATTTACCAGGCCAGTGTTGATGCGTACGAAAAATGTCTGACCTTATTGCCTAACGATGCCGAGTGGCATGCCGGTTTTGCAGATTTGCTGGCCAACCGTTCGTATTGGGATTATTCGTCAACGAGTGGGAGCGCGGATATGTATCGTGCCTTCCACGAAATCCAAACAGCTCTTCAACTGGCGCCTAATGATGCCAAGGTACAGGACATCGCCCAGCAAATTTCCGGCATGTTCCCAGGCTCGATGTCCCAGAGTGGAACCGGCTACGATTTCATCTGGCTGACGCAAACGCCGACGCCGTACCCTACAGCCCCGACCACAGCCACGCCGGAGCCAGGGAAAACCGTGCCGCCTTCAACCCAGCTCGTTCCCACATCTGCTTCCACGTCTGCCCCCACTCTTTCATCCAAATCCACCTCGCCCTTCTGCGGCTCTGCCGCGTTGGCTCCGCTGGCGCTCGCCTTCTGGGCCATGCGCAGACGCAGGCATAATGATAAGTGAACGCCGCGCACTGAGATTGAACGGACGAAAATATTTGGAGGAAAATTTCAGCCGTGAAGCGATTGGGGAAAAGTTGGTGAACCTGCTGGATGAAATGAATCATTCCTGAGCATTTCGACGCGAATCATTCGACTTTTCGATCCATCCTTCATCCGTTTCATTCAGATTGATATATAATAAAAGCACGGGCAAGGTCGTTCCTTCCCACTGCTCAATCAGGAGGATGACATGAAACGGATTTTGGTCTTTCTGTTGTTGATAACCATGTTTGCGTTCCCATCCGCGGCCCTGGCGGATGTGGCGCCTCCAGCCAACCCACCCGGCTCCAATCTGCAACCGGGCACGAGCACTACTCAGGTGCGCATGATGGCCGAGACCGTGCTCATTGATGTAAATAACGATACCACGCCCAATAGTCTGGGGAGCGCAGCGGTTACTGCGGATTTCACCATGCGCAATTTGGGTTCAAGCGATGAGAGCATGGCTGCCCGCTTCCCCATTTCCTCCAATAATGGCTTTGGAAAATTTCCTGAGATCACTGATATCGTGATAATGGTCAATGGAAGGCAGGTCTCCTATCGCCGCGTTAATTATCCCGATGTCCGCTACCCGACCCTGGGCACTACGCCATGGGCCGAATTTGATATTACCTTTCCGGCAGGCCAGGATGTGGCCGTTGAGGTTGCCTATAACCTCCAAGGTTCCGGCTATCCGACTCTGCCTTACGCCTCTTATTACTACGTTCTTGAAACCGGCGCAGGCTGGAAGGACACGATTGGAAGTGCGGATATTATCCTGCGTTTGCCATATGCCGCCGATCCGCAAAATATTATTTTAGAATCGCAACTCGGAGCTTCGAATACACCCGGCGGGACGATTCAAGGAAACGAAGTGCGCTGGCACTTTGAGAACTTCGAACCCGGACCGAACGGCGTTGTGGACAATATGGAGTTCAATTTGGTTGCTCCCTATGCTTGGCAGACGGTACTCAAAGATCGCGGGAGTGTTGCCAGTAATCCAAACGATGGCGAAGCGTGGGGACAACTCGCCAAGGCATACAAGGCGATCATCTTCTTGAACAAAGGGTATTATCGCACGGATACGGGCGGCGAAGAACTTTATACGTCAAGCGTTGAGGCATACGAAAAATGTCTGACGTTGTTACCTAACGATGCCGAGTGGCATGCCGGTTTTGCAGAATTGCTCGCCAACCGTTCGTTCTGGGATTCTAGGCTAACTGGCGCGGCCGCTGATACGTATCACGCTTTCCATGAAATTCAAACTGCACTTCAGTTGGCGCCCAATGATACAAAAGTACAGAACATTGCGCAGGAAATTTCAGGCTGGTTCCCGAATTCGATGGTCCAGAATGGGAACAGCTATGATTTCATTTGGCTGACACAAACACCGACGCCGTGGCCCACTGTCCCGACAACGGCTACGTTGGAGCCAGGGAAAACCCTGCCACCTTCAACCCAGCTCGCTCCTACTTCTTCTCCCGCACCCCTCCCCACATCCTCTTCCAAAACCGCCTCGCCCTTCTGCGGCTCTGCGGCGTTGACTCCGCTGGCGCTCGCCTTCTGGGCGGTGCGCAGACGCAGGCATAATGATAAATGAAAGCCGGGCGCTGAAATTGAACGGACGAAAATATTTGGAAGAGAATTTCTGCCGCAAGGTGATCGGAGAAAAGTTGGTTGAGCTGCCGGACCAAATAACCGGTAAAAAATAAAGATCTATATTGAGAGTTTCAAACGGTGTATACTTAAAGCATGGCAGGAACGATTGAAGTTACGAAAGTGGTGACCAAAATAAAATTTGGTCAAAAGAAAAACGACGCGGCATATTGGAGAAAGCAGTCTTATTCTGCGCGGCTGGCGGCATTGGAGGAGATCCGACAAGAGTACCATCGCTGGAGGTACGGTGCTGAACCCAGACTTCAAAGAGTTTATACAATCGTTAAACGATAACGGCGCGCGCTATCTGATCATTGGGGGATATGCCGTCGCGTTTCATGGCTACCCGCGCTACACAAAGGATTTGGATGTTTGGGTAGATATGACTTCTGAGAACGTGGCCAAAGTGCTAAAAGCGCTCAATGAATTTGGATTTGCTTCGCTTGGGTTAAAAGCAACTGACTTTCTCGTTCCCGACCAAATCATTCAATTGGGCTATCCGCCTCGCAGAATAGATATATTGACCACCCTGCCGGGGGTTGAATTCTCCAAATGTTATCCTTCTCACATCACCACTGACATCGATGGGATTCCTGTTAACTTCATTGATCTTGAGAATCTCAAGAAAAACAAAAAAGCCACAGGCCGCCATCAGGATTTGGCGGATTTGGAAAATTTGGAATAATAGCCTTAAATCCCTCTCCCATCACCCTGACCAGAGTCGAAGGGCGGGAGAGGGTTAGGGTCAGGGTTCATGGGACACATCTTCATCAGTTACAGCCACAAAGACAACGATTACTTGTTCAAATTACAGGAAGCCATTTTGAGTCAGGGATTCAACGTTTCTACATGGGTAAACATAAGGTATAGGAGTCTTCCATGAAACACGAGACTGGGACAAGCCCCGTGAGCCAGCCACCCGAACCTAAACTAAGATTCAGCCAATTTTGGTGGGTGATTCTGGTGATTATCGGCGCGCTTGGATTACTCATCGTGCTTTGGCTGAATGGAACGCTTTAGATACGGTAGTGCATGTCCGCCGCAGTTGGAACGACCTCTCGAGCGCAAATATCTATATCGGATTTAGCTGCGCGAGGAATCCTTAAACAGCAGAAAATTGACCCGTGGCAAAGATTTAAAGATTTAGATGGATGACCGCCATGTTCCTTATGCAACGGTGTAGAATATGGACACTTTAGAAAAGGAGTTTTTATATGACACTTCCCGCCCGTCTCATTACTCCAAAAGGCGAGATCATAGAGTTATCGCCTGAGACTTATCGGCAGGTCCGAAAGTTGATCGTTGCGCGTCGTTCACGCCGCGCAACGGAAAAGTTCATCCAATCCACTTACGGAAAGTATGCAGGCAAACCTTCGTTGACCAAGATCCTGCTGTCTGAACGTGCGGCTGATCTTGCTCGCGAAGAAACAAAGATCAAGAGATGGCATGGCGGAAAATAAGCCTGTCCTTGTGATGGACAGTTTTGCCATCCTTGCATATTTTCAAGCAGAGGCTGGCGGTGAACGCGTGTTTGGACTGTTAAATGACGCCCGCGAAGGTAAGGTCGACCTTGCGATGAGCCTTATCAATGCGGGCGAAATTGTCTATTTGACCGCGCGGTATCGCGGACGAAAAGTTGCTGAATCTATTTTAAAGGATTTGCACGACTTGCCCATCACTTTTTATGAAGCCAGCGAAGAGCGGGTTTTTGCCGCGGCGTGGATCAAAGCCAGCCATGCCATATCGTATGCCGACGCGTTTGCTGTTGCACTGACCGAGGAACTCAAAGGCACTCTTGTTACAGGTGATCCTGAATTTAAAGCGGTAAAAGACTTGCGCGTATTATGGATACCTGAATAGCACTATTCCCCCTCTCCCATCACCCTGAGCAGAGCCGAAGGGCGGGTGAGGGCTAGGGTGAGGGCTCATTGCGTTCCGCCCGCCGCAGTTGGAACGATCCCTCGAATGCCAATATTTATATCGGATTCCGTTGCGAGGAATCCATAAATTTCAGATTAGAGTCGGAAGACGCCTTTAGTGTTTTAACCGACCTCAATCGTAAGAAATATAGAAATGGTAAAACATGGTGCTGAATTTGAAAAAGCAGTCTTAGAGTTTGTAAAAGCTCTTGACCCCCAAGCTGAAGTTTTGTTTAACCACAAAGTACCTGATCGAGATACAGGAACTTCTCGCCAGTGTGATGTTTGGATAAATGCGAAGTTTGGAGGCCACTGGCCACTTTCAATTTTAGTGAGTTGCAAAGATCACAACACTAAACTCGATATTAATGATATTGGAACTTTCTTGGAAGAAAAACGTTCAACAGGAGCCGGATATGGGGTAATTTATAGTAAGGCCGGATTCACAAAACCTGCAATTGAAAAGGCAAAGATAAATGGGATAGCTTGTTGTAGGCTTTACCAAAAAGAACCAGCAGACATTCCCGGATTAATTGTTTTCGAAAGCTTCGCCTGTCTTCCAAACATCCAGTTAAGAATCATAAACATCAAAAGCTCTCGAAATATTCAAATTTGGGATGATATTTTTAATTTGAAAGATGAAAGTGGAATATTTATCGATTACATTGAGAAGGAATTTCGTAAAGCGGAACAACAATCTGTTGACAAAGTCGCCCAAAGCCTATCATTCCCATTGGATTGGCAATTAACTTTAAGGCATATATCAGCAGATGAAGATGAAGAAATCTCATTTCAAATAGTGGCAATTTGGAAAAAATACAAAGCTCATGTAGAAGCAACCTTACTGAATGGCTCTTATTGCATTTCGAATAATTCATTCAGAGGAAGTTTTACAGGACCTTGGATTGACACTCAGAATACCCACCCTGGTGATGCGTGGGTTGAAATTGATGAACCAAATTTTGTGTTACCCAAAAATACAATGTTAGCTATACTTTATAGTGGTGACATCAAAGATGCTCTTAAAAAATTAGGCACACAACCCATAATCCTACTTCCAAAATAAAAGGAGCATTTATGCCCTGAGAAACATTCATGAGTATCTCAGGTGCAAATTTCTAGGAGAATAATGAATGATTGCTGCGATCACCCTCGCCGATAAATTCAACCTATTCCACGACCCCTGGCATCCCAAAATCGTGGGGGAGCTAAACGACTCCTACGTCAAACTGGCGAAGCTCAAAGGCGAGTTCGTCTGGCATCATCACGAGGACGAAGATGAATTGTTTCTGGTTGTCAAGGGAACGCTGGTCATCAAATTACGTGCTCAGGAGTTGACCATCCATGAAGGTGAATTTGTCATCATCCCCAAAGGCATGGAGCATTTGCCGGTGGCTGAGGAAGAAGTCCAGGTTCTATTGTTGGAGCCAAAGACCACATCCAACACCGGGAATGTGCAAAACGAGCGGACCGTCGCAGCCGAGTGGATTTAACATTCGATGTCATTGCGAGGAGCTGCGCTGGTTGAGTAGCCCGTGCACTTCGGGCGTATCGAAACCAAGCGGCGACGTGGCAATCTCAAGTAACCTTCAAACGGAAGATTGCCAGGGCGACGCGGTCCCTCGCAACAAAGTCATGCTTTTTGCAAACTAAACTTATCTTTTCCAACGTTGTAGTTACCGTTGTGCTTCATCACCTGATCCACCAGATCTTCGGGGATATCCACGTAAGTGATCTTATCTTCAATGCGGATTTTCCCGATCACATGTCCCGGGATGTTGGCGTGGAACGCGATCGTCCCTACGATGTCGTTCGGGCGGATGCCGTTGGCTTTGCCCTTGTTCAACTTCATGCGGATCATGCCTTCTTCGTGTGAAACGCGGCGCGACTTTCCGAACTCGCGTTTGATCGGTCCATGTGCGCTGTGCGCTCCGCGCCCATAATCTTTTTCGAACTTGCGCGGCGCCTCAGCCTTGACGTCCGCGATCTCGGCGATGGGCCGCTGCTTCTCGTCGCCGCGCGCGATCTTGATCGCCGCCGCGGCGATGTTCAACGGTTCATAACCGGCTTCGATCAACTGCTGGACCATCTCAAGTTCGCGTTTATATCGTCCGCGTCCCAGCCAGATTTTCATGTTCTCGACCACTTTCGATTCGCGGTACTTCTGGATATCTTCGATGGTCGGAAGTTCCATCTTCGTGATATTTTGCTTGGTCAGCGCTTCCACTTCGCGCATTTTCCGTTTTTCGCGCGGTGCCAGCAAAGTGATGGCAATCCCGGTCTTGCCTGCGCGTCCCGTGCGCCCGATGCGATGAATGTAGATTTCCGCATCGTCCGGCAGATGATAATTGAAAACGTGCGATATGTCTTCGATATCGAGTCCGCGCGCCGCCACATCGGTTGCCACCAGCACCTTGAGTTGGTTCGCGCGGAAGCGTCCCAGCACGCGTTCACGCGCCTGTTGATCGAGGTCGCCGTGGATGGCTTCGGCGGGAATGCCGCGCACCACCAGTTCATTGGCGAGCGCGCTGGTTTCAGCGCGCGTCCGGGCAAAGATCAACGCCGAGTGGATCGGTTCGATCTCGAAGAGACGCGTCAGTGCGTTGGTCTTGTCGTTCTCGTGGACAAGGTAATAGCGTTGTTCGGTCGTGGTCAGGGTGAGCGTATCGCGTTTAATGGTCACCGCCTGCGGGTCGCGCATGAAGCGGCTGGCAAGCGTGCGGATGCGCTGGGGTAACGTCGCGCTGAACAAGGCTGTCTGACGTTCGGTCGGAGTCTCGCCCAGGATCTTTTCCACATCTTCGATGAAGCCCATGTTCAGCATCTCGTCGGCTTCGTCGAGCACCACGGTGCGGACACGCTTAATGTTGAGCGCCTTGCGTTCGATCAGGTCGAGCAAACGTCCCGGCGTGCCGACCACGATATCCACACCGCGGTTCAGTTGGCTGATCTGCGGGCCATAAGGTTGTCCACCATAGACGGCCAGCACGCGCACGTTGAGATGCTTGCCGTATTCGTTGATGGAATCGGCCACCTGCAGCGCAAGTTCGCGCGTCGGTGCAAGAACCAGAGCTTGCACATGGCGTTCGTGTGTGAAGTTGTTGAGAATGGGGAAGGCAAACGCGGCGGTCTTACCGGTGCCGGTCTGCGCCTGGCCGATCACGTCCACACCGGTCAGCATCAGCGGGATCATGCCCTCTTGAATGGGGGTCGGCTCGGTATAACCAAGTTCGGTAATGGCCTGCATCAACTCCGGACGCAGGTTTAAAGAAGTAAATTCGGTAGTCATCTTATCCTTTTATTTTTGTCATTGCGAGCGAGCGCAGCGAGCGTGGCAATCTCATATTGGCATGTGAGTCGAGATTGCTTCGTCGGGTTTCGATACGGCATCTCGCTACGCTCGAGAACACCGCCTACTCAACCCTCCTCGCAATGACATATGATGGATTGTTTCGATGACTCCGTAAATATTTTCTTGCCAATCCAAGTTCAGCTTTTCAGATGAACTCGCCCAACAAAAAAGCCCGAGCGATTTGCGTCGGGCCATCATCAAAACAATTCCCAGAACACGGTCTCTCTTCCTGAAGAACTCGAAGGAGGGAGCGGAGAGAGTTTACCACACAAATGAGTGAACCGGAATCGAGTTGCATGTTAAAATCAATCATCCTGATCGGAGGACACCATGCCCAGACCTCGTTTCAATAAATTCTATCGCTACGATGAACTGACCAAACTTCTCAAGGCTTACGTCAAGGAATATCCAAACCTGTTCAAGATCGAAAGCATTGGCAAAAGTTACGAGGGCCGCGAGGTTTGGCTCATCACCGCCACGAATTTCAAATCCGGTGACGATGCGGATAAGCCCGCGCTTTGGACGGACGGCAACATCCACGCCTCCGAGCTGGCGGCCTCGGCGGCCTGTTTATATTTCATACACACGCTTGCCGCGAAATATGGTAAAGACAAACAAGTGACAGCCGCACTGGATACGCGTGCGTTTTACATCGTGCCGCGCGTCAACCCCGATGGAGCAGAATGGGCCTTGGCCGATAAGCCGAAAGTGATTCGTTCGAGCACGCGGCCCTATCCCTATGACGAAGAACCGGTGGATGGATTGCTCGAAGAAGATATGGATGGTGACGGGCGCATCCTGCTGATGCGCGTGCCCGATCCAAACGGCGCCTGGAAACGGCATCCCCGGGAACCGCGCCTCCTCATCCGGCGCGATCCGGCTGAATCCGGTGGAAAATATTACCGCGTCCTGCCCGAAGGTTTCCTTAAAAACTACGATGGCGTGACCATTCAATTGCAGAGTCCCAAGGAAGGGCTGGATTTGAACCGCAATTTTCCAATTGCGTGGCGTACGGAATCCGAACAGCATGGCGCAGGTCCATATCCGACCAGCGAACCGGAAGTCCGCAACCTGATTGATTTCATCACAAAACATAAGAACATCACGGGTGCGGTTTCGTTCCACACCTTCGCCGCGGCGATTCTGCGTCCCTACGATGATCGCTCCGATGATGAATTTCCTGCCGAGGATCTATGGACCTATAAAAAGATGGGTGATGAGGGCACAAAATTAACGGGTTATCCCAATATCTCGGTCTTTCACGATTTTAAATATCATCCCAAGTCGTTTACCACCGGGGCGTTTGATACCTGGATGTACGACCATCTCGGCATCTTTGCCTGGACGGTTGAACTGTGGAGTCCGATCAGGCAGGCAGGTATCAAGAACTATAAATATATTGATTGGTTCCGCGAGCACGGTGTGGCAGATGATCTGAAGCTGATCAGGTGGAGCGACAGGAAGCTGGCCGGCCAGGGTTACGTGGACTGGTATGAGTTCGATCATCCGCAATTGGGCCGGGTCGAATTGGGCGGCTGGAATTGGTTGAGTACCTGGACCAATCCCCCCGTTGAATTTTTGGAAAATGAGATCAAACCTTTTCCCAAATGGCTGGTCTGGCATGCCCTCATTTCACCAAAACTGAACTTGCGTGAAGCCAATGTCAGCGCGCTCGGCAAGGATACCTATCGCCTGCGGATCGTGCTCGAGAACACCGGCTGGCTTCCAAGTAATGTCACCCAAAAAGCGCTTGAAAGAAAAGTACGCGGCCTGGTTTGCGAGATCGAATTACCGAAAGGTGCCAAACTGGAAACAGGCAAGCTGCGCGAGGAACTTGGGCAATTGGAGGGGCGCGCCTATAAGGAGGCCCTCCTGGGCGGCGAAGGCACGGGCGATCGTTTGAAAGTCGAGTGGATCGTGCATGCGCCGAAAGGCGGAAAAGTCAAAGTGATTGCGCATCATGAACGCGCCGGCACGGTCAGGATGGAATTGGAATTGAAATAAAAGAGATGCGGCATATGATCCAAAATTTGCCGCATCTCTTTTGGTAAATTTGTGGAAAGGGGAACTACTTTTGGCTAGACATTGCCACAAACTTCAAATCCTCGTATACTCCCTCTGACGCCAAAATTCTGTTTCACGGAGGGAAGAATGCAAATCAAGAAACTCATCGTTGCCGCGGCGATCCTGCTCGCGGTTCTGCTCCTGGCGGGTTGCGGGGTTGCGGCAACACCTGCCCCTTCTGCCCAACTGTCCAGGTCTGCGCCCGTTGTACAGGCGCCTGCGCCTACCGCTGCGCCCGCTGCGCCCCTGTCCACGCCACCTGTCATCACGAATACTGGAAATGTGGACGCAAACGCCAGTCCCGGTCCCAGCGACCACATGATTGTCAAGAATGGGGATATCGAGTTATTGGTCAAAGACACAGACGTGGCCTTGGATGGCGTCACACAAATCGTGGGGGATTCACAGGGGTTCATCGTAAGTTCGAAAGTGTCGTATCAGGATTACTACGGCACGAACTATAAATATGCCGCCCTCACGATCGATGTTCCGGTGGACAAGTTCGAGAACGCCTTGCGCCGTTTGCGGGGCCTCGCCATCCGCGTAACAAATGAAAACGAAACCGGGCAGGACGTGACCGATCAATATGTTGACCTGCAGGCCCAATTGCAGAATCTGGAAGCAACCCGTGACCGGATCAAAGGCTTTCTTGACCAGGCCAAGACGGTGGATGACGCCCTCAAGATTAACCAACAGCTTTCCGATATCGAAGGTCAAATTGAGCAGATCAAGGGAAAGATAAACTACCTTTCAACCCGTTCGGCTTTCTCGACCATCACGATTACTCTTGATCCGGATCTCCCTACCATCGTGGCAACCTTCACCCCTACTGCGACGATCACCCCCACGCCGACCCTTTCGCCCATCCAACCGCTTGGCCCATGGGATCCCGGTCGGACTACCCAGCAAGCCTCGCGCGCCCTCGTTGTCACCTACCGCGCCATCATTGAAATGTTGATCTGGATTATTTTGGTGCTAGTTCCGATCCTTGCGCCGCCCATCCTGGTCATCTGGCTGATTGTCTGGCTGGTACGACGGCGTAATAGAAAACCGACCGCAAAATGATAAGCGAGCGTTCCGCCAATATAACAGCGGGATTGCAATAAACAGCAATAAACAGGTAGGGGCACAGCAGGACGATACTCCGACATAATCCCAGAAGTATCTGCTGTGCCCCCGCAATCAGATCTTCAACCGCCACAAGGGGAATGATTCCTCATATCCCCGGATGTCCGCGTCGAAGCGGGTGACGAAATTTGGAGGGGTAATCGTTTCCAAAAACGCGGCCACTTCGGGATGTTTTGCATAAGGCAGAAGGGGCCACGCATCCTCAGAGTAGATCAAATGTTATTTCAACTCTGAATGTTACAAGAGATTGCTTCGTCGCTGCACTCCTCGCAACGACATAAAAAATTTTATATTCTTCGTAAGCAGGGACTTCACACGTTAATAGATTCCAATCGAAGGATCAATCGTTCGGGCGAATGCGTCAATCCCGCCGGAGACGTTATGGATATTCGTCCAACCGCTCGATGCCAACCAGCCCGTCACCTGCTGACTGCGTACTCCGTGATGGCAGATCACGTAAATCTCCGCATCCTTCTCCCGAACGGACTCCGAAAGTGCGTCCAGCCCCTCGCCCGCCAACCTACTCATGGGCACGGCCTCGAGGCGGGCATCGGTGATTCGGGCCTGTTCCAGCTCCGCAGGCTCGCGCACATCCAGCAAAATAAATCGGTCTTGGGATTTCAGTTTTTCGGCCAGGGCTTCAACAGTAATTTCGGGGATCGGCATATCTTCATCTCTCCCGCAAGAGCAACGAACAACAGGTTAAGGCGCCTTCGGCTTTCGCCAGTTCATCGGCATCCACATCCAGGATCTTGATTCCCGCATCCATCAATTTCTTACGCGTCCGGGGAAAAGCCTTGGGATATAAGACCGTATCGCCGACCCACAAGGCATTTGCCGCATATGGTTCGGAAGGCTCGATCTCGATGAACTTCATCCCGGCGAAATTCTTTTTATCCACCCAGGCGGGGTTGATCACCAGCGCATCTTCAGCCACTTGTGTCACTGCGGATTTAAGATGCAGGCAACCTGTCACCTTCACCGCATGAACCTCATAGCCGTAAGGCTGGAGAAAATCCTGGATCTGCTCCATGGCATTCGTGTCACTGCGGGTGGATAAACCTATATAAACCTGCCTGCCGACCCGCAGAATATCCCCGCCATCCACGCGCGCCGGCGCCTGGATAGTAAACAATTTGCGATAGGGAGACAAAACTCTGGTAATGGATTCGGTTTCGGACCTGCGCGAGTCTGCTCCGGGTCGCAGTATGATCGCACATTCATCCAGCACAAGGGCGGTATCTTCGACAAAAACCGAATCGGCCAGGCTCGGCTCTTCGGGCAGGGATAGAACTGCCAAGCCAAGCTGCTTCAAGGCGGCTTCGTATTCCGCATGTTGGGCGCGCGCCCGCTGAATATCAATCGGCCTGCGCTCGAGATGTGTGAGTTCGCAATGGATGATGGAACGGCTGACCTCACGCGTAATGGCGATCATACGACTTACACCCCCCAGAAGCCGTGACGCACCGGCCTCACATCGGCTTTCGTGACGAAGGCCTCTGCATCCACTTCATGCACCACGCGTTCCACGCTTGGCACATCCTTCCGAAGTACGCTGGCATTCAGTATATGTACCATGCCATCCTTGCCGCGTGCAGACACTTCGGTGACCGCGAAACCGGCTTCGCGCAGCGCCTGTGCCAGGGCCACGCCGCGCGCCGTACTGACAATGCTCATTTGAATATGCCCAATGGCCAGGCGCTCTTCGATCAACATGCCCACCACGTTACCGGTGGCAAATCCCGCCGCATAGCCCAGGATCGTCAGGGGGTTTTTCAAATTCGACAGCACCCGCGTGATGGCAACGATGTAAATGGCCGCTTCAAAGAAACCGAGCGTCCAGGCAATACCCTTGCGCCCGCGCACCACGAACAACATGCGCAGTGTGTCGAGCGACATGTCGGTGACGCGCAAACCGAAGATCATCAGCGCGATGGCCCAGTCCAACGGGGAAAAAAGAAATGCGAACACGATTATTTCAGCGCGGGGACGTAAAAGCGTTCCACATATTCCTTGACCATGCGCCGCGTGCTGAACTGCGGGATCACGGTTTTCATGGAATCCTTGATGCGCGCGATCCATTCATGCGAAATTTCCTTTGGATCGCGGTCATAGAACAACGGGATGACTTCGTTCTCCAGCGTATCATACAAGCTCAGCGCATCTTCATGATCCTGGGCATCGGGCGCATCTTTATCCTTATCCTCCCCGATGGCCCAGCCGTTATGACCGTTGAAGGCTTCGCGCCACCAGCCGTCCAGCACGGAAAAGTTCAACGCACCGTTGAGCGCGGCTTTCATGCCGGATGTGCCGCTGGCTTCCATCGGGCGGCGCGGCGTGTTCATCCAAACATCCACGCCCTGGACCAGATAGCGCGCCAGGTTCATGTCATAATCTTCGAGAAAGACCAGGCGGCCGCCGGTTTCAGCGCGCTTGACCTGGCGGTAAACCTGCTGGATGAGCTGTTTGCCCGTTTCATCGGCCGGATGAGCCTTGCCCGCAAAAATGATCTGCACCGGCATGTTCGGACGATTGATGATATTCAGCAGGCGCTCCATATCGGACAACACCAGGCTGGCGCGCTTATACGTTGCGAAGCGGCGCGCAAAGCCGATGGTCAACGCGTAGGGATTGATCATTACGCCGGACGAAACAACCTGCACCGGATGATAGCCCCCCGCCTCCCAGCGGTCACGCACGCGCTCGCGCATATAGAAAGCCAGCTTGCGCTTGAGATGCAGGCGCACATTCCACAGGTCGGCATCCGGGACCTGGTCGAGTTTGTTCCATAGATCGGGATCGTCGAGGCTTTCCATCCAGTCTTCGCCCAGATACTGGGTCAAGAGGTTCCGCAAACGGCGCGCCATCCAATTGGCAGTATGCACACCGTTGGTCACATACTGGATCGGCACTTCGTCTTCATCGTGATCCGGCCACAGGAAATGCCACATGCGGCGCGCCACGCGTCCATGTAATTCGGACACACTGTTGCGGCCATCCGCATTGCGCAGGGCCAGCACGCTCATGCTGAAGGTCTCACCGGACGGCATATGGTGGCGGGCAATATCGAAGAATTGCTCGCGGCTGATTTTCAACTGCGGCCAGAGGGCCGAAAAATATTTATCAATCAACCACAGTGGGAATTCGTCGTTGCCTGCCGGGACCGGGGTATGCGTGGTAAAGATGTTTTGTCCGCGGGTCTTATCGAGCGCCTCTGCAAAGGTATGGCCGGCTGCGACAAGTTCGCGTGCCCGCTCGATGGTCAGAAAAGCCGCGTGGCCTTCATTCATATGCCAGACGGACGGGTTGTATCCGAGCGCGCGCAACATGCGCACGCCTCCCACGCCCAAAACGATTTCCTGCATCACGCGCAGATCGAGATCGGCCCAGTAGAGGCGCGCGGTTAGGTTTTTATCGTTTTCCGAATTGGGATCAATATTCGAATCCAGCAGGTAGAGCGGTACGCGTCCCACGCGGATTTCCCACAAGCCCAGTGTGACGTTCCGCTCGGGGAATTCTATATCCACCGTCATGCGGCTTCCATCGTCCGCAAGCACCGGTATGGCAGGCAGGTCTTCAAAATCAAGTTCGTTATTGATGGCTTCCTGCCAGCCGTCTTCACTAATTTGCTGGGTGAAAAACCCCTGCCCATACATCAGGCCCACACCCACCAGCGGCAAGCCCAAATCCGAGGCCTCCTTCAGGTGATCGCCTGCCAGCACACCCAGACCGCCGGAATAGATCGGCAGGGTTTCGTGCAAGCCATATTCCATCGAAAAATAAGCAATCGGGCGGTTCGCCAATTCGGGATGAACGCGGGCCGCCCAGAGATCGGCCTGGGACATGTATGCATCGAAAGCGAAAAAGACGCGGTCGTATAACGCCAGATATTCCTCGTCATCCGCGGCCTGGTTGAGACGCACCCTGCCAATTTCGCGCAGGAACTGGATCGGGTTATGGCCCAGGCTTTCCCACAATTCGTAATCGATTCGGCCAAAGATACGCGCGGCTTCCGGCTGCCACGCCCACCATAAGTTATAGGCAAGTTCGCCAAGACGGGCGATGCGCTTGGGGAGGTCAAAGTGATTGGGTAATTTCGAACGGAATGTATTCATAGCGGCAGAATCATACCAGCAAAATTTGAAAATCGGGGAATAGGGATTTGATATTCAATATTCGGGAATCGGAATAGAACGCGGATGACACGGATTCGACGGATGTGCGCAGATGATGCGTGAGACTTCTGAATCATTCACCACGGAGCACACTTGCGCTTTGCGTTTTTGCGTATTTGCCTTTGCGCCTTTTGCGTCTTTGCGTGAGACTCCTCTTCCTGCTTTGACATCCCCCATTCACTATTTACCAATTACCATCCTCCATACCCCGTCCTCTGTCTACCGTCCTCTTTCCGTTTTGCGATTCAGGTTAAAATGACAATATGCGTACCGTTCAACTTTTCATCACCTGCCTTGTGGATAGCTTCTTCCCTGAAGTCGGCGAAGCCATGGTGGATGTCCTCCAGCGCGCAGGCGTGGAGGTGGAATTCCCAGGCGACCAGACTTGCTGCGGCCAACCCACCTTCAACGCCGGATTGCGTTCGGAAGCGCGTCAGATCGCCGAACATACCATCCGGGTCTTTGAAAGACCTTCGAGGTCTTTGATGACCTCGGAGGTCTGTGATGTAGTCATCCCTTCCGGCTCGTGTGCGCATATGCTCCGTCACAACTATGCAGAATTATTCGCAGATGACCCGCTTTGGCTTCCGCGCGTCCGAGCTTTGGCCGCCCGCACCTATGAATTCACCGAATATCTGGTGGATGTTTTGGGCATGTCGGATTTCGGCGCGCACTGGGATGGCCCCCTCACCTATCATCCAACCTGTCACTTGCATCGCGGTCTCGGCATTGACCGTCAGCCGCGCGAGTTATTGGCGCATATCAAAGGCGCCGAAATCCGCGAGTTGCCCGAGGCCGAAGATTGCTGCGGCTTCGGCGGGATCTTTTCAGTTGAGCATCCGGAATTATCTGCAGAGATGTTGAAGCGCAAGATCAAAAATCTGGAAGCGACGCAATCTCCGACCATGGTGGTATGCGATGCGGGTTGTCTCATGCACATTCAGGGCGGACTGCATCGGAGCAAGATGTCGCAAAAAGTTGTTCATATTGCCGAGATACTAAATCATCGTTAGGCAGGTCTGCAATGTATAACCGTTCTGCGATAATCTATGATGCCATCTACCGTTCACAAGGAAAAGATTATGCTGCCGAAGCTCGAAAGATATGCGCACTGGTCGGGCAGCAAAAACTATCCAACGGCAAATCACTTTTGGACGTTGCCTGCGGTACGGGCAATCATCTTGCTTATTTGCAACAGGACTTCAATGTGGAAGGACTTGACAACTCGCAGGAGATGCTCGACGTTGCGCGCAACAAATTCCCGGATCTCCATTTTCACCTGGCAGACATGGTTGATTTTGATATTGACCGTTCTTTTGATGTGATTACGTGTTTGTTCAGTGCCATCGGATATGTACAAACACTGCCGCGCCTTAATCAGACAATCAAAACAATCGCAAAGCACCTCCATCCAGGCGGCATAACAATTGTAGAACCATGGTTTGGACCGGGGGATCTGGATGTTGGCAAGGTTCATGCGGCTTTTGTTGACGAACCGGAATTAAAAATTGCACGGATGAACATAAACAGGGTGGAAGAAACTACATCTTATCTGGATTTTCATTACATGGTTGCCATGCCCGCAGGCGTTGAGTATTTTACCGAAACGCACGCCATTGGGCTTTTCTCGCATGCAGAATATCTTCAAGCCTTCCAGGATGCGGAGCTAAAAGTTATTCAAGATGAAGAAGGATTGGATGGGCGTGGACTCTATATCGGCGTGAAACAAAGGATCCATTTATGAGGCGTTTATTTGGTTTTGCTCTTTTCCTGGCACTGGTCAGCCTGGCTTGTGCGCGCTCCTTCAGTCCAAGGCCCGTCGCAACACCCTCCACACCGACCGTATTCTTAGCGCCGCCTGCTCCGCCGCAATACCAGTCAACCTATGAGGAGCTGGATACAACGCTCAATGCCTTTACGAATTCCCTGCCTGCAAGCAAGGGCGAACCGCTAAACCTAGGTGCGGAGTTAAGTTACGCCAACGGCAACATCGGCCCATCCCTGTTCGATCCCCAGGTGATGGGATTGGTGCAAAAGCAGCTCGATGCATTGCAGGGCATGGGCGTTCAGTACGTTGTGGTTGCCATCAAGTTTCCCCTGCTCGAACCTGACTTTCCGCGCTCGGCGGATTATCTTCAATTCTACAAGCAGGTCTCCGCGGAAATCCATAAGCGGGACATGAAATTCCTGGTCGAGGCCGGACCGATCTTTTCAGGCACGATCTTTTCACCGGTTCAGGTGGACTGGTCGAAATACAATAAGGCTGTGTTCATCGCGGATCAACAAAACGAATTGATCACCATCGCGGATGAAGTCCAGCCAGATTATTTACAGATTGCAAACGAACCCAGTACCATTGCCATGTTGAGCGGGGTTAATTTCACACCCACGGATTACGCCGCGTTCATTCAATCCAGCGTCCAGAAGATTGGTCATCACAATGGGATGAAAATCGGTGCAGGCGCAGGCACCTGGGACGACCCGGCGTACATGGACGACTTAATGAACATTCAAGGGCTGGATTGCATTGACATTCATATCTATCCCATCGGCCGGAGCGCCAATTTACTGCAAAGGGCATACGATGCGGCTGCTCAGGCACACGCGCACGGCAAATGTGCGGTCATCAGTGAAGCCTGGCTTTACAAAGTCAGTTCGGGCGAGTTGACCGGTCTCGGGAATAACTTCACAACGGTCTATAGCCGCGACGCGTTCTCCTTCTGGGAACCTTTGGACGAGTCGTTCATCCGCGCCGTAACACGGCTCTCACAAGCCAGCGGCATCGAGTTCGTATCCTTCTTCTGGACACGTTCCTTATTAACCTATCTGGATTACAACCAATTTGGCTCACTTTCAGCCGATCAAATCAATCGCCAACTGAATCAAACCTCGCTGGTAAATATTCAAAATGGAACCCTCAGCCCGCTGGGGCTTTTCTTCAAGAATTGGATTGCAGGAGGATTCAAGTGAATCCGTTTCGCCAGCGCATTCGGCAATCCATTTCGGATGAAGCCTTGCAAATCGCATTGGATAACAACGCCCAGCGCCGAGTCCAGGGACGCATCACGGCCTTCGCCTCCCTGCCCGATTGGCAAGAGCGACGCCAGCGTGCACATGCCGTCCGTGCCGAGGTCATCTCTCATCTCGATCACTATCTCGCACAATTCATCGCCAAGGTGGAACAGAATGGCATCATTGTCCATCGCGCCAACGACGCGGCGCAAGCCATAAAAATCGTTTTGGAAACCGTAAGGGCAATTCATGAATTGCCCTTACATGAATTGCCCCTCCTTTTCGCCAAATCCAAATCCATGGTCAGCGAAGAGATCGAACTCAACCACGCCCTCCAGGCCGCCGGACACCGCGTGGTCGAAACCGACCTCGGCGAATACATCGTCCAACTGCGCGGCGAAAAACCCGCGCACATCATCACGCCCGCCGTTCACCTGCGCCGTCACCAAGTGGGAGAACTCTTTCATGAGAAACTCGGCATCTCCTATACCGAGGATATTTCCACGCTGACGGATACGGCCCGCAAAGTCCTGCGCGAAGTTTTCCTGACGGCCGATGTCGGTGTCAGCGGGGTTAACTTTGGCGTGTCGGAAACCGGCACCTTGTGCATTGTCACGAATGAAGGCAACGGGCGCATGGTCACCACCATGCCGCCGCTACATATTGCACTGATGGGCATGGAACGCATCCTGCCTACTTTGGATGACCTGGCTCTGATGCTTTCTCTCCTGCCGCGTTCCGCCACCGGACAAAAGCTCAGCGTCTATACCCAGTTGATCCATTCGCCGCGCCGCGCCGGTGAATTGGACGGCGCGGTGAACAGGCATCTCATCATTGTGGATAATGGCCGCTCGCGCCTTCAGCATTCCGACTTGCAGGAAGCCTTGTACTGCATCCGCTGTGGCGCCTGCCTGAACTCCTGCCCGGTCTTCCGTGAATTGGGCGGACATGCCTATGTGGGCGCGGACGGTACGATCGCGCCGTATCCGGGACCGATCGGTTCCATCGTTTCGCCGGGCTTATTGGGCTTGGAACAATTCGGGCATTTGGCGCAAGCCTCATCGCTGTGCGGCGCATGCAAGGATGCCTGCCCAGTGGATATTGACCTGCCAAAGTTGTTGACCAGGGTCAGGGCGGGCAATCCCCATCCGCAAGGCATAAAGGCTAAGGGCGGCATCGGGCTGTCTCTCATGAGCAGGCTTGGCTTGCAAGCTTACAGCCGGATCGCCTCGTCGCCGCGGTTGTTTACCCTCGCTCAAAAGCTGGCCGCCATAGGCACCAGCCTCGTTTCGCCGTTTTCAGGCTGGTTGTGGATGCCAGCATTCACCGGCTGGGGATATAGCAAGGATTTTCCGCGCTTTGCAACCCGAACCTTTCGCGACAGATTCGTAGGGCGAAGTCTGGAGACTTCGCCCTCGGAACCACCCAAGATCTCTAAACCTCGAACAGAAAGTAAGCAAACGCCCGAGTTCGTGGCAGCCAAAGATCTGGTAGAAAGATTCAGTGCGGAGCTGACTGCCGTTGGTGGAAACGTTTATCAGCTCAAACAAACGGAATTGACGGATCGCTTGATCGCCTTTTTGAAAGAACACCACATCGAAGCAGCCATGATTTGGGATTCGATCCCAGCCCTGAATGAATCTGCTTTGTTAGAGGCCGGTCTGAGGCTGGAAAGACGCCCTGATCCGACCCTCAAGGCCGGACTGACCGGTGCGCTATCCGCCATTGCAGAGACCGGCACTCTGGTGATTCCCTCCGGCATTGGGCGGCCTCTGGGCGCTTCCCTGCTGGCCGAGTTTCACATTGCGATTATCCGCTCCTCGCAAATCGTTCCTTCGCTGGAAGAAGCCCTGCGGAATGCAGAAGTGCACAACGCCTCGGCGCTTGCGCTGGTAACGGGGCCTTCGCGCACAGCGGATATCGAAATGACCCTCACCATCGGCGTGCATGGCCCAAAGGAACTGCACGTGTTCATAGTCGGACCGGATTAACGAAGCAATGGCGAATAAGCGCTATCTTTATTTCCTACTCTTCTTAAGCGCGGTTTCCTTGGGCGGGGCCTACCTCGTCTATCGCGCGACCTCCATCGCCGGGTCAGGCGTATCTGCGGACGGGGCCATATATCTTTCCAGCGCGGCCAATTTGCTGAAAGGCCGCGGACTGGTTGATCTCCATGACCTGCCATTGACGCTGGCACCGCCCTTCTACCCGGCCTTCCTCGCCTTCATCAGCTTCATCACACGGGCAGACGTTTACCTCATCGGTTGGATTGCCAACCTCCTCGCCTGCGGAGCGATCATTTTCCTTTCGGGCATCCTGTTCCAAAGGATGTACCCGGATAGAATGCTGTTGGCTTCCATCGGCAGCCTGGTTGTGGCCACCTCCACTGCTTTGATCAATACCTCCGCCAGCATCTTATCCGATCCCTTTTTCATGCTGTTCGTGATCCTCTTCCTTTTGGAGGTCGTCGCCCTCACGCAGGACTCGAAATGGATGCACATCGTTTGGATGGGTCTCTTGGCCTGCCTCGCCTCCCTCGACCGTTATGCGGGACTGGTCTTGGTCTTATGCGGCGCGCTTTTCCTGCTTTATTTCTATCGCCGTCGCTTTCTGCGAGGGCTGGTCATTTCGGCGCTCTTTCTCATCTCCGGCCTGCCGCTCATTTTGTGGAGTGTCTATCATAACTACCCGATCACCGGCAGTCTCTTCGGCTCTTATGGCGCCGCCAGCATTCCCGGCAATTTCAATGCTTCGCTTGAAAAATTCTGGTATTGGTTCGTCCCATATGGGGTTATCAAACTCGCAACGCCGCTGGGGCTTACCGGTATCCTGCTCCTAGTCTTGATCGTATTAAACAAACCGGCGAATTGGCAGAAGGCTTTCCAGCGGCTTTTCAGCGACGCAGGTTTCATCAATTTGATTTTCATCCTCATCTATCTCGCCGTTCTAATCTTCAATACCAGCTACTTCGATACCCGCGACCTGTTTTTCGAGCGCTACCATATCATCCTGCTCACTCCCCTATTGGTTGTGCTCTTTGCCGTTTATGAGGAGCTTATCCCTCCCCGCCTCGAAGCCTCGAAACTAAGGATCAAAGACCTCGTTTTGTCAGTATTCTTCCTCGTATGGCTGGCCTATCCGTTCACCCGGCTCATACAGAACGAGAGGGACATCCAGAGCGCGGGCGGTGCCATTTACAACAGCTACAATTTTTCCGCCATCAAAACCTCTACGTTCCTGAAAACGGCGCGGAGCCTGCCTGCGGGCGGGAAAGTGTATAGCAACTATGAGGCCGCCGCCTGGTTTTACCTGCGGCGGGATATCCTGAGCATCTCCCGGGTGGATCCCAAAAGCAAACAGGTCGATCCCGACAGCCTGAGGAGGTTCAGAAAATCCATCGGCGCGGCGGGCGGAGGTTACCTGATCTGGTTCGAGACCATCAACTATCGGGATACCCTGCCCAGCCTCGATCAACTTAATCAAGAGATCCAAATGAAGCCGGTCTTCACCAGCGATGTGGGCGATATTTACTATATCGTTTCCAACAGCCCTTGAAGCGGCTTCACCACGGAGCACACGGAGATTACAGAGTTTTTCCAGTTTGTTTTTTCCCTTTAATTTTCTCCGAGGACTTCGCGAAGCACGCAAAGCGCTCGTGTTCTCTGTGTTGAGGTTTTTTCCCGCAAGTTGACGATTAAATGACTGGATGATACAATCCCGCCCGCTTTGATATAGACGGTGATTGCCGCCGCATATCATGCGTAGTCCGCCCCCATCGTCTAGCGGCCCAGGACGAAGCCCTCTCAAGGCTTAAACAGCGGTTCGAGTCCGCTTGGGGGCACAGACCGCCAATCAGAGGGGAAAGGGGGAAGGGAATGAGGTTTGAGGGGCGATATTCGATAGTTGATATTCGTTATTCGATAGGCGATAGTTGATACTCGATATTCGTTATTCGATACTCGATAGGTGATACTTGATATTCGGGAGGGAGGATCGCGGCCCAAGTTTAGCGCAGCCGTGGAGCGCTCAATAGAGGGGTACAAAGCTATCCCCGGGGGATGACTGGAGGCCGGGCCGGCCTGCTTCTATTCTCCAAGGTGGTTTTGTACTAAAGAACCATGAGGGGAGACGCTGGAAGAGTTGAAGAAATCCAGACTGCAAAAAGCATTTGCAGGAGAATTGCAATTCGTTTACAGCTGTTGACAGGATGTAAACAAAATACTATAATTTGTTTACATTTACGAATTGGATGTAAACAAACCATGCCAGCCAATATAATTGGAAATTATATACAACAACCGCAAGGCTATAAAGCCTTTGTCCCTTTCCCGATTCCGCCAGCGGGAGGCTTTCTCTTTGGAGCTTCGATCATCAAAAAGGCCAGTGAGGCCACCCGGCTGGTAGGGAAGTTGGATGGAATTACCAAATTACTGCCCAACTTGGATTTTTTCCTTCTGATGTACTTGCGAAAAGATGCCGCTGCTTCGAGTCAGATCGAAGGCACGCTGGCCACCATGATAGATGCGATTGAAGCGGAAGTGAGTGCGAATACAGGCATTCCAGAGGATGTGGATGATATTCTTCATTACATCAAGGCTCTCCGCTATGGTATGGCTCGCGTCAAAGTGGATGACTTTCCTCTATCTCTGCGCTTTTTGCGGGAGCTTCATCGCGAGCTTATGAGCCAGGCCAGGGCCAGCCAGTATGCAAATCCCGGCGAATTTCGCCAAACACAGAATTGGATCGGCGGCACATGTCCGGATAATGCGCACTTTGTACCACCTCCTCCGGCGGAGATGCATCGGTCACTGGGCGAACTTGAAAAATACATGGTTCAGGAAGATGACACTCTTACAATAATCAAAGCAGGGATTCTCCATGCCCAATTCGAAACCATCCATCCATTCCTGGATGGGAATGGGCGCACAGGCCGTATGTTGATCACATTTTATCTTTGGCATCAGCACTTTCTCGAAAATCCGGTGCTGTTCCTGTCCTCATACTTCAAGAAATATCAACAGCTATATTACGAAAAACTCACGGATTATCATAATGGCCAAGTCGCTGCGTGGATTGATTTTTTTCTTGATGGGGTGATCGAGATTTCAAAAGAAGCCGTTGATATCGTGGATAAGATTACGAAACTTCACGAGCGGGATTTTATGAAAATTCAAAAACTAGGCAAGCGCGCTGCGGAGTCTGCTATGCGAATTATGCCAAGGTTATATGAGCAGCCCATTGTCAATGTGTCCACGATCCAGCAATGGACAGGTTACAGCCGTCCGGGATCGCAGAAAATAATAGATCGTTTTATCAAGATGAAAATTCTATCGAAGAAAAATAAAAATGTAACCTATGGTCAATCCTATGTTTACCGGGAATATCTCGACATTTTCGCTGAGAGGGACTGATGCTCCCTGAGCGAAGCCGAAACCAGATTCTCTGTTTCTCTATAATGTGTGGAAAGCGCCAAAAGATAAATACCAGCCGAAGCAGTATCCAACTGTCGTTGGCAGTGTCTGCAGCATGAGATAGCCGCCGAAGGCTCGCTGATCCATGCGGGCAGGCCGGGTGGGGGTTATCACCGGCGGCCAGCGGCTATGAACCCAGGACGAAGCCCTCTCAAGGCTAACTGGAGTCCCCATGGGGGGGATATTCGAATCTCGAAAGTGGTTCTGGACTAAAGAACCATGGGGCCGCTGCGGTGATCGGGTGCGGGCGAGCCAGCCATGCAAAGCATGATCTCCTGCGATGTTGAAATTGCGTCTTGCAGAAGGAAATACAACTCGATTTAATTGAGACGATAGGTGTAAGGTGGTCGAAAGTTATCTTCGGAGGCTTCTCTTTTTATTGGAGTATTTTTCAAGGAATATTTCGAACCCTTTGATGTTTCCCGATGCTTGTGACCATCTCTTAATATCGGCAAGATTAATTCGATTGTGTTTTGCCACTAATATGGCTTGAGCCAGGGATTGTTGGTCATTCCAGAAATAATAACCGGCCAACCTGTCTTTGACACAGTCTGTGGGCAATATGACACGTAAAATCCCGGTTGTGAACTTTATCTCCCTGACCTTCGTGATCGATTCTTCACCTACGGAAAGAGGCCCAGCTGGAAACTCGATAACATGTTTCGTGTCTGGATGAACGAAATATCGAGCTTTCTCGTGAAAGCCAATCTCTTCCATGGCTGCTTTTAGTTTGTTCCGATCAACAGAATAAACTTCTATTAAATCTATGTCAGCCGAGACATATTTGTTTGCTGTATAGATGGATACACTCGCACCGCCGGATAAGACTACTGTAATCCCCTTTCCCCACAAATGAGATTGAACGTATGCCGCAAGTTCTGCCTGCGTCATTTTGCTGATGCTTTTCATAAGACCTTACCACGGCGACGGGGCCTGCGCCTGTTCATGACGAGTTTCTCCCGTTCTTCTTCAGGATAAAAGGAAAGGGCTTTTTCCAATAATTGTTTCAACTCTTCGAGAAATGCGTATCTTGGGTTGAATGTGTAGATGCGCGTTCTCCCCTTGGTTTGACTTACCAGGATGCCGCCAAGTTCTAATTTATCCAACTGGTTCTGGACGGTGGAAATATCCATGCTAAAGAACCGGGACAGCTCTCTTGCATAACCTTCACCACGGGCGATCATGAAGATTAAGACGTTTTCGGAACCTTTTGATCCAAGCAGAGGCGCGAGCATAATCTGATCCAATCACAAAATATATAATAACCGAAGTTTTCGGTTATATGACCGAAACTTTCGATTATTATAGCACGCTTTGTTATTCAGGATTGATGAGAAGACCTTAAGGGTTTGTCCTGTGAACCTTCGTCATATCGGACAGGAGAGTCTCGCTTGTGACGGCGTGAGTCAGTCCAGGAAACCCTTAGGGTCTGGAGTTGGACATGATGTTTTGCGCCTTTACGTTTTGCCATGGTTCACTTCCTCCTGCATTAACCATGGCTTTCCCAAAGTCAGGAACATCTTAAGGAGAAGCGTTGCGGGCGATGAACAAACCGCCGGTGTTTGGAGATTTATCCGTTTAACAGGAGATTGCTTCAGGGAAGAGAACCCTTCGCAATGACATTATGAAATCGTGAGAAGACCCTAAAAGAGTATTTTGAAATCCGTTTTTAACCAGAGATAAACAAAGATTATTGACTCACCTTACGCAAAACGTCCCGAAGGTTTCCACAATTGGAATCTGATCTTTGTACAAACCTTCGGGACGATGCGTAACATCAGTTATTGATAAAAACTGTTTCAAAAATGCTCTGTAATCCTCTTCAACGTTGTTTATCGGCAGTGAATTGGCCTTAAGAAACACTCTCCTAAGGGAAGGCTCGCATAGCCGCCGATGAGGGCCCGGCTTCAAAAACTCAGTCAGCCATCTGCAAAAATGCATCCACCACCTGCGGATCAAAATGCGTTCCTGATGAGCTGAGAATGTGTTCGCGCACTTTTTCTGCCTTCCATGCGGCACGGTAGGGCCGGTCCGAGCGTAACGCATCCCACACATCCACAACGGCAAAAATGCGCGCAACCAGAGGGATCTGCTCCGCTTTCAAGCCGCGCGGGTAACCACTGCCGTCCCACTTCTCATGGTGGCAGTACGGGATATCCAGCGCCTGCCGCAGGTAACTGATGGGAGCAAGCATCTCATAGGCAAAAATTGGGTGCTTCTTCATCACCACCCACTCTTCCTCGGTCAGCGGGCCGGGTTTGAACAGAATGCTATCCGGAACGCCCATCTTGCCGATATCGTGCAGCAGCGCGCCCCAGCGGACCTGCACGAGTTCCCGCTCGCTCAAGCCGAAGGCGCGCGCAAGCTTCAGCGTCATCTCGGTCACGCGCTGGGTATGACCTTCGGTCTCCTTGTCACGCAGGTCGAGGGCATGCGACCATCCGGCGATGGTGGCATCGTAGGCCATGGACAGGTCGTCGTTCGAGCGCTGCAGGTTATCGAAGAGGGTGGCGTTATCAATGGCAATCGCAACCTGCCCGGCCAGCGTGTTCAGGAAATCAAGCCATTCCGCATCCGGTTCGAGCGGGGAGCGATGGTAAACCTCCAGCACACCCTGGACAATTCCCTTTGAGATAAGCGGCACGCCGTAGTAGCTCACGAAATTCTCGCCCGCCAGAAACACGGTCAACAGCGTGTTGTCCGGGTCCAACTCCAGGTTGGGGACGGCGACCATGCGACGCTCCAAAGCTGCCCGCCCGGCATAGCTTTTGCCCAGACGCACCTGGGTTGTTTCGATAACGTTGGTGTGGAAGCCGCGTCCCAACGCGTATTCCAGCACCTGCAAGCCTGGATCAAACAAGAGCACCGCTACGGCATCCACGCCCAACTGGCCGGCAACATGGGCAAGCAATACGGACAGGCTGACCTTCAGGTCGGTACTGGAGACAATGGCGCGGTCAATCTCGCTCAGGGCCGTGAGACGCTCGAGCTGCCGTTGAATTCTCTCCTCCTGCTGCTTGGGCCCGGAGATGTCAAGCGTCATATCAAGGATACTGGTGATTTTCCCCTGAGCGTCACGCAGCGGCGCGGCGGCCACACTGAGATAGATCGGCGATCCATCCTTTCTACGGCAGAGTACCTCCACCCCGGTGAATGATTCACCCTGGAGCACGCGGTCACGCCATATCTTGAATTCCTCACGTTTGTCCTCAGGGATATAGGGTAGGAATTTCCCAAGCGCGTCTGCTGCAGTCCAGCCGAACACGGCTTCATTTGCCGGATTCCACAACTTGACCATTCCATCAGGGTCAAGAACAGTCACGCCGATAGGCGACGACCGAATCAATGTCTGAAGTTGTTCATCGGTCGCCCGCAAAGCCTGTTCCGCCTGCTTGCGCGCCCGTCGTCCTTCCGCATCGCGCAGTTCGCGTTGTATGGCCGGTACGAGACGGGTTAGATTGAACTTGAAAATAAAATCCTGCGCGCCCACCCGCATCGCCTCCACCGCCACTTCCCCGGCGATCGTGCCGGAGACGATGATGAAAGGCAGGTCGAGACCGCTCTCTTTCAATACTTGCAGCGCGCCAAAAGAATCAAAGTGCGGCAGCTTGTGGTCGCACAGAATGATGTCCCATGGCTGCGCAGCGAGCGCCAGGCGCATCTCCTCCTGTGTCTCACAGCGTGCTGCTGCCTTTACAACGTAACCGCCTTGCTTGAGCGTGCGCAGGACAAGCAGATGGTCGTCTTCTGAGTCTTCGACGTGCAGGACGCGCAGCGGAACGCTCACGATTCCTCCCACATCACAAATGGCAGAGAACTCATGTCAGCGGGCTCCCTGGCGAGGCGCCGGCGGCGGCTCGTTCAACAGCAGCCAGTACAATCCCAAGGCCCGCACGGCTTCGTTGAATTGGGCAAAATCCACCGGTTTGCGAATGTAGCTATTTGCCCCAAGTGTGTAACCGTTGATCAAGTCTCGTTCCTCTTTGGATGAGGTCAGGATGACGACCGGCAGGAGTCTGGTGCGCTCCTCGGCGCGGATGCGGCGCAGCACTTCCAGTCCATCCACCTTGGGCAGTTTCAAATCCAGCAGGACGACCTGGGGCAGGCTCGTCAGGCCGCGGCCCGCGTATGCGCCGGTGCCGAACAGGTAATCGAGCGCTTCGACTCCGTCGTGCGCCACAACGACCTCGTTGAGGATGTTGTTTTTTGTGAGCGACCGCCTGGTCAACGCCACGTCGTCGGTGTTGTCTTCGACCAGCAGAATTACTTTGTCGGAATTCATATTACCTCCTCAGGGATTGTGAAATAGAACGTGGCGCCTTTAGTGAGCGCGCCTTCCGCCCATACGCGTCCACCGTGACGATGGATGACGCGCTGGACAGTTGCCAAACCGATGCCGGTGCCGGGGAATTCCTCCACCGTGTGCAAGCGTTGGAACGCGCCGAAAAGTTTGTTCACGAAAGCCATGTCAAAGCCCGCGCCGTTGTCGCGCACAAAATAGGCCGTTTCGCCGTCACGTTGAGACCTGCCAAATTCGATCCTGGCGTACCCTTGTTTACCGGTGAACTTCCAGGCATTCCCCAGAAGGTTTTCCAGCACCGCTCGCAGCAATTGCGTGTCTCCTTTGGCAACGATCCCTTCGGCGATGACACAATCCACCTGACGGTTGGGCTGCGTGCGTTGAAGTTCATCCAAAACCGCGTGCGCCATCGAGCTCAAGTCCACCGTTTCCAGGCGCATCTCACTGCGCGTCACGCGCGAGAGCTTCAACATGTCGTCAATCAGTTGTGCCATGCGCTGCGCGGCGGCGCGCACGCGCTTGAGGGCGTCCTGCCCGGCGGCATCTATCTTGTCCGCATAGTCTTCGAGCAAAACCTGACTGAAACCGTCAATGCTGCGCAGCGGCGCGCGCAGATCATGCGAGACCGAGTATGAAAACGCTTCCAGTTCCTTGTTGGCGGCTTCAAGCTGGGTGGTGCGTTCAATGACGCGTCGCTCCAGCCCGGTATTGAGTTCGCGAATTTCCTCTTCCGTCCGCTTGCGTTCGGTAATGTCGCGTTCGGTCGTGGCTATCGCCACAGGCTGCCCTTTTTCATCCCGGAGCAGAGTGGACGTCAGCCAGACATCCAAAACCCGGCCATCCTTGGCGAGACGCCGGAGTTCAAACGACCTGACAAGTTTCCCTTGCTTGATGTTCTGGATCAGGGTCAGCGCGGCTTCACGATCAGCCGTCGCCACAATCTCCCTGACATTCCTTCCCAGCGCCTCGGCTTCGGTATAGCCGTAGGTCTCCTGCGCGCCCCGGTTCCAGGCCAGGATCTTGCCGTCAAAATCATGCATAATGACCGCGTCGTTCGAGTCGCTGACCACGGTTGCCATACGACTCAGTTCTTCCAGCTTCTGTTGCAAAACAGTCTCGGCCCGCTTGCGCTCGGTGATGTCGCGCTCGGTCGTGGCGATCGCCACAGGGCTCCCTTTTTCATCCATTAGCAACGTGGTCGTCAGCCAGACATCCAAAACCCGGCCATCCTTGGTGAGACGCCGGAGTTCAAACGATTTGACGATCTCCCCTTGCTTGATTCTCTGGATCAGGGTCAGCGCGGCTTCGCGATCGGACTCAGCCACAATCTCCCTGACATTCCTTCCCAGCGCCTCGGCTTCGGTATAGCCGTAAATCTCTTTGGCGCCACGGTTCCAAGCCAGGATCTTTCCGTCGAGATCATGCATGATGACCGCGTCATTCGAATCGCTGACGACCGTCGCAAGACGGCGCAGATCTTCCACCTTATCTTTCAAGGCTGTCTCCGCCCGCTTGCGCTCGACGACTCTCGATAGGCGTTCAGCAATCGCATTGATCAGGGATCGCTTTTCCTCCAGGAATGGCCCCTCACTCATAGCAGGTCTCTCTTCCAGATAGTGGACGTCCACCTGCCCGATCCTTTCTCCGCGCTGCATTAGCTCGGCCGACAGCAGCCATTTTGTGGCTGAATAATTTCTGGTCCGAAATACCTTATCATCCAGAGCTATTCTGGCGCAGGCAATTTCGGGATATTGGAAGGCAGCCGGCAGGATATTGACAGTTCTTTGGAACATCTCCACCAGTGAAATATCCGGGATCTCGATGATCCTGGCGACCTCGTATAAACAGTTCAGCTCTTTCACCCGTTCTTGTAGATCATGAGCAAGTCCCAGTCTTTCATGCCCGGCTCGCTTACGCGTTCCGGAATCTTTCAACCCTTCGGATGTGCGCGCGGCGGGTTTGGCCGGCAGTTTGCGGACTTGCTTAATGGCTGGTCTCATTCTTGCCTTCCACATGGGTGGCGGTTTCGTTCATCGTACATAACATGCCTTTCCTGTATCATCTCAATATTTCGGGGAAATTGTTGTTGAAGGTGGTTTCGACCCTTGGTTTCGACCCTTGGTTTCGATACGCCGAAAAGCACGGCTACTCAACCACCGACCTACTCAACCACCGATTATTGAGAAGATACCCTTTCTTCCTGTGTTCCTACCCAGGCCGAACCTGCGCCCAAAAACTTTCCGACGATTAATAATACAATGAACCCTCGCAGGCTGCATCCATCTGTCGGGGAATGTTCATATCCGCCACTTGGGGGAGATGCGACCTAACCCCTACCCCTTCCCTACAAGGGAAGGGGGTAAACAAGGATAAACAAAGAGAACCACAGATGAACAATGATAAACGCAGATTTTATTGGTAAAAACTGGTTCAAAAATGCTCTTTAATCCTTTTCCTCTGTGTTTATCGGCGGTGAATTGGCTTTAAGAAACACTCTCCAAGGCTTGTTGCCCGCAGTGTGCGCTGCAGGCAACAGATTATTCTTTCCGGCATCTCACCAAAGCCACAGCGGCGGGATATAGAATGTGATCTGGATCATGCCCGAGCCGTAGACGGCAACCTGGTAGTCGCCTGCCTGTGGGATGTTAAACCCGAGCGAACCGTTGGGATTTACAAACGATGGGATGGGATTCGATCGGACCGGTTTGCCCAAGGGGCCAAAGACCTGAACATTCCAGACATTACCCAAGGTCGCGATATACAGCGTTTGCCCGGCGGCAATGTTCAACAGGTATTGTGGCGCGGGAGATCCGTTTTGTTCGTTGGCGAAGATGGTGAGGGATACGTTGCCCGGCAGGAACCGGATGCGGGTTGGACCTGAAGGAGGCGGATTGGTTCCAAATGGAGGGATCGCGATCGAGATCCAGCCAAGACCCGTACCCGACAAGATCATCGTATAGTTACCGTCCAGTGGGAAGTTGTACTGCCATTCCCCGTATTGTGACGAAGCCGCCTGCAGTGGGTTGGTATCCAACCCCAAAACGGCCGCGGTGACGTTCCCCTGGGTCGAAATCGTAAGCTGCTGTCCACCCGAGATGGCAAGCACGAACGCCAGCGGCTGACCCTGCTGAAAAACCTGATTGAAGGAATAACTGTAAGCCCCGGGTGTAAAGTTGATCCATTGTTTGGAGTAAGGCACGATCATGGCATAGGCTTGAGAGAAATATGTAGGTGGAATAAAGATTGAAAGGGTGACGAGGCCCTGGCCATAGAGCACGAGAGTATAGTTGCCGCTGCGGGTTGCAGTTACTCCCCACGGACCGGGCTGTGTGGTGGGCGCTGCCAGGATATTGCCCAAAGGATCGAACACCTCCACGTTGGCATCGCCGCTCTTGGTGATGTAGAGCGATTGCTGCGCGGCAGCCCAGACCACATATCCTTGCGAAACGCCCAGGGCCAAATTGGTAGTGAATGTGTACGAACTGGTACCGGGGAAAAAATCAATGGGCGTGGTCGCAGCCGGAGGGGGAATGTTCGCAGGCGCCTGGGCAAATGCCGTTCCGGGCCACATCAACGCCGCAACCAGGGAAATCAATAAACCGATTTGTTTGAACATGGGTCTCCTTTTTTCCCTCATTCTAGCGCCCGCTTGTTGCGCCATTGTCGCTCTTGGGTGATGACCTCGCCAAATCCTGTTACAGCTTCGCAACATGATCGCAAGTTCTAACCGGCCGCTGACCGGATCGGCAGCCGCATCGTAAAGACAGTTCCCTGCCCCTGCCGACTGCGCACCCCCACCACGCCGCCGTGGCGCTCGACAATTGTCCGCACCAGTGCCAATCCCAGACCGCTCCCCGGCAGGCCGCGTGCTCCCTGGCCTCGATACAATTCATCCCAGATCTGTGGCAGTTCATTATCCGGGATTCCCTGACCTGTATCTGCGACCTCGATTACAACGGCGGCACCATCCTCGAACGCGCGTACCTCGATCGTATCGCCGCTCCGGCTGTACTTGATGGCGTTGTCCACGAGATTGTGCAGGGCCAGGAACAATAGATCGCGATCACCCGACACCGGTGTCAGCGGCCAGGGGGCATGCGGGACCGTCAAATGCACTTTGCGTGTTGTCTGTGGTTCGCCGTCATCTGCTTCTTCGACCAGCTCATTCAGCAGTTCACCGAGATTCACGGGCTCGCGCTCGATTGCCTGGGACTCCAAATCGGCCAGTTTGCGCAGGTCGGCGCTCACGTGCGCCAGGCGATCCACCTGGGTACGCACGCTCTGGACCAGGGTCGCGTTGCCAGGACTCGCCAGGTTGGCCAGCCCGGCCCGGATGGCGGCCAATGGGTTCTTGATCTCATGGTCAAGGCGGCGGATAAAACACCGGTGCGATTCCGCAGCCGCGAGTTTTTCCTGTTGGAGCGCCCTCGCACCGCGTCGGGCGGCCAGGCTCCAGCGCAGTGCGGTTTCGCCGTCGCCGGCTATCGCCACTTGAAACCCGCTGCGTTCGAGGAACGGCGCGAGGTGTGAAGTGATGGCCGTTTCATCGTCGGCCAGCAGGATACGGAAAGCTTCCTTGTTTTCATCCATCTTGTTTCAAATTTAATTATAGCCGCTTAACCCTCATGCTCCAATCTGCTGAATAGCGGTTACCGCTCAATGGCTAATCATCCTCCATTAACCATTATCCACTACCATTCCCCAGTTCTCTTAATCACAGAATTTGCTGAAATGCTTTTCTATAATCGGGAAGCACCATCGGGAGCGCGCAGAGAAGAAATAAAAAGTTCCTCCTGCAATTTATTCGGGAGGAACAATTTTTGTCAGTTTTTCGATCAGAGGCGGAAGTTTATTCCGCACCGTATCCCAAACCTGGCCGATATCCACAACATCGTACTCATGGATGACCAGGTTCCTCATGCTGGTCATTTCGCGCCATTCGATCTCCGGGTATTTGACGCGCGTTTCTGTAGATACCCGGCGTGCCGCCTCGCCAATAATCTCGATGCGCCGGACGACTGCATCCTGACACTGCGTATCTACATAAAACTCATCCCAGGTTTTATCAAATACATAGTCCAGCGCAATCTTGGCAGATTCCAGAATATCCACCAGGTACGTATCGTCACGCGACATGGATCACCTGTGCCGATTCGAGAATGGCCTTCCGCCTGAGATAGTTACGGCTGGTTTCCACGCCCCGCTTGCTGATCAAGTCCACTTCGCGGTTAAAAATCTGTTTCAGTTCATCCTGCATGTGAACCATATCGAAGAGAGATACCCTGGCTTCGGGAGCAAAAGAAACCAGCACGTCAATGTCGCTATCGGGTCGGAAATCAGCGCGCAATGCCGAGCCGAAGATGGCAAACTCGGAAACATTCCAACGCTTGCAAAAATCGGCGATCTTTTTACGGGGGATTGTAAATCGTTTGGTTTTCGTTGGCATCATTGCCTCACGGGAGGAATTATAGCATGGCCTACCATTCTCCGTCCTCATCTATCCTGCCTTCCTTGCCGCCAGCGTATAGTCTGTCGCCCTCCCTAAGGAAATTCGTTTTTAACCAAAGATAAACAAGGATAAACAAAGATAATCGCAGATGAACACAGATAAATGCAGATTTTATTGATAAAAACTTTGTAACTGCTCAGGTATGAGAAGGATGTGGATATTTTATCATTGTCAAAATTGGGAAAGTCAGTCAAAATAGGGAACATGAAAGACATGCAGCCCCTGAGTAAGGAAGAAATTCATCGTGC
>Ga0182027_10000271_pt1 | contig 89236 bp, 56 predicted proteins | sample 712E1DmetaG_FD_121300 | JGI IMG/M metagenome (GOLD analysis project Ga0182027, IMG submission 121300) | Permafrost microbial communities from Stordalen Mire, Sweden - 712E1D metaG (Illumina Assembly) | ecosystem: Environmental > Terrestrial > Soil > Wetlands > Permafrost | place: Sweden... | reverse complement strand
GCACGGGCTCCGGGAGGTTCGTTCATTTGTCCGAACACTAAGGTAGCCTGAGATTTGATCAACTCATCCATATCCACTTTTGACAAATCCCAACCACCACTTTCCATGCTGTGCTTGAAGGCTTCGCCATATTTAATAACACCTGATTCAATCATATCCCGCAATAAATCATTACCTTCACGGGTGCGCTCGCCTACGCCTGCAAAAACGGAAGTTCCGCTGTAGCCCTTAGCAATATTATTAATCAGTTCCATGATGATAACGGTCTTACCAACGCCGGCACCACCAAACAATCCTATTTTACCACCTTTTGAATAAGGTATAATAAGGTCAATTACTTTTATTCCGGTGAATAATACTTCTTTAGACGTAGTTAGATTTTCATATAAAGGCGGATCGCGGTGAATAGCATAAGTAGTTTCTTTTCCCACGGGGCCGATTCCGTCAATTGCTTCTCCGATTACATTGAAGAGTCTTCCGCGGACTTTATCACCTGTAGGTATAGTGATAGGCAAGCCGGTTGCAAATACATCCATTCCCCGCCTTAATCCGTCGGTTGAATCCATGGCAATAGTACGTACCGTATCTTCACCAATATGCTGCTGGCATTCGAGAATGATTTTCTGCCCGTCGGGCCGTGTCACTTCCAGTGCATCATAAATCTGAGGCAGTTTTTCTTCCTGTTCAAAGGTAACATCAACCACAGGGCCAATGATCTGTGCTGTTTTTCCAATATTCAAAGCCATAAGATAAAATTATATATTTTGAATTGAGCCAACGAAAATACAATATTTTAATAATTACACACAAGCTTTATGCAATTTATTTTTTACTTAATTTTGCCAAGCTGAGAACAGCACACTTGAAAATATTGATTTTATTGTGAAAATATATCATCAGACTGAGGAGTTTCCAGAAAGTTTTTTCCCTGTGGTCACCATCGGAACATTTGACGGGGTTCATACAGGACATAGAAAAATCATAAGCCGTCTGGTTGAATCAGCGCGAAGCAAAAAGGGGCAAAGCGTTTTAATAACTTTTTTCCCTCATCCGCGTTTGGTCTTATCAGATAATAGAGCAGATCTTCAATTATTAAATACCACAGAAGAAAAATATAAACTGATTGAAAAACTGGGCGTGGATCATCTCATTGAGATTCGTTTCACTAAAGAGTTTGCCGGTACTTCATTCGAAGATTTTATCAGTGATTTCCTTGTAGATAAAATTCACGTGAAGAAGTTGGTTGTTGGTCAGAATCATCATTTAGGCCATGAACGTAAAGGAGATTTTGAAAACCTCATAAAACTTGGAAATCAATTTGACTTTGAAGTGGAAAAGGTGGATTTGATTGAGAAAAACAATGAGACCGTGAGTTCTTCCAAAATCCGTAAAGCACTGATGTCGGGAAATATTAAAGTTGCCAACGCGATGCTGGGATATGAATATTCAATCACCGGCAAAGTAATTTACGGAAATCAGCTTGGAAGAACCATTGGGTTCCCTACAGCAAACATTGAAACAAACAATAAAAACAAAATTATTCCTGCTGACGGAGCCTATGCCGTGAAAGTGTTATGGAATAATCAGATGTTTCATGGAATGCTGAACAGCGGTATTCGGCCTACACTTGATATGCATAAGCACACTACTGAAGTTAATATTTTTGATTTTAACAAGGATATTTATTATGATACGATCACCATTCTTTTTGCTGACAGGATCAGGGATGAAGTGAAATTTGATAATTTGGATTCTCTAAAAGCCCAATTATTTTCTGATCATCAAAAAGCAGAAGAAATTTTAAAACAGCAAATTATTTTATCTGTGAAATAATTTTTACTATATTTTTCCGTTATAGCAAAACTTAAATATATTTGTAATGTTATTGCTTAATGAATTAAATGGCGATGATGAATAAATGGGTTTCGTTTAAAATATTTTTAATAAGCATTTTCTTTTATTTATGCTTGATTCCGCTATGGTCTATAGCGCAACTCGATTCAGCAGCGCTTTCAAAAGAGCCCGAATTTATTTCAATGGATGAAGCATTAAAAGATCCGGCTAAAGTTTATAAGCTAAATCTGAGAAAACAGAAACTCAAAAAATTTCCGAAAGAAATTTTTACTTTCACAAATTTACAGGAGCTTAATCTCAGCAGAAATAAAATTGATCAGGTTCCGGAAGAGATTGGTCAGCTTACAAAACTACAGATACTTGATCTGTCAAGAAACAAGTTAAAAGCCGTCCCTTCGCAGATAGGTAAATTGGTACGACTAAGAAAATTATTATTATATCTGAATGAGATACCTACCCTGCCGGCTGAAATAGGAAACCTTACCCTGCTTCAGACATTGGATATGTGGGGTAATGAAATTTCAGAATTTCCTCCTGAAATAAGTAAACTCAAGAGCAATCTACGCTATCTGGATTTGCGGGTGATAGATATTCCTCAACCCTTGCAGGATAAAATCGTGCTACAGCTTCCCATGACTACCATTTATTTTTCGAAAAGTTGCAACTGCAGATAAAAATCTATCATTAACTTATAATGTAACACCCCCTCTGCCAGCGTTCCTCTGTTATGAGTAACAAAAATATTGTACGCGTTGAAAACGCTCGCGAGCGTGGGCTTTTGTTTTTGCATACTTACTTTTCACATTTACTGTCTCGCTTTCTCAAACCTCCTATCTTGTATCCTAAATGAAATGTAGGCATAGGCATTAAATGTAAAATCCTGTATGGGTAAGTTGTTCCATATGAATAAAAATAATAACCATCATGGGTTTGACTATTGTATACATTATCATATAGAAGTTTCAATCGAAATCCTGGCCCAAAATAAAAATCATGCAGATGTTGCTTTTTTTGAAAAGTCCAACCCCACTTGTACATAATTTCCATATCAAGTTTGTTTCTACTTAGATTATCGTAATAACTGCCACCATAACTCTGCGGAACTACCCTTTTATAAAAGTATCCATAGCTTAACAGCAAGGCAGGGTTTTTATAAAAATGAACTCCTTTTTTTGAATAATATTTATAACCGGCAGTAATTTGCAAACGGCCATAAAAAAAGAAAGGATCCATTACGTTTAAGTAGTAAGTAGTCCAAATGTTGTTATTATCACCAAATGGAATATTTGCCGCGATTGTTGATTCAAAATACTTTTTTTCTCTTATTTTTTTTGAAAAGGAAATACGAATATCACGCACAATCAGCGATTCGATATTAACAGTAATTGCTTTTTTATAGTTTACAGAATCTTTTCTTTGCGCAAATAAATGTCCGGTGAAAATGACGCTAAGCAATAATAATATGGTTCCGGTTTTATGTAGAGTCATTTTATTTAAAAATATTCTGATTGGTAATATTACCCTCATAGTATCAAGCCCACTTTACTCTAATAGGTCTTCTGTATTTTTTGCTTTCTCTATTTCACTTCTTTTTTCCGCTAAACAATACAATTAGTCAAGCCAGACAAATATTTTCTTCGGGGTCCTTATTTGATCAGCTTCAATCCCTCAGTAGCAGAAGCATCATTGGGCGATATGAGCAGCACACGGTTGAAGAGTTCTTTAGCTTCAGGATATTTCTCCAGTTTTAAATTTGTCCAGGCGAAATACAGAGTAATATCATAATCAAAAACATAAAGAGCTGCGGCTTTTTGTAAATAAGTGTAGGCGGTTTTGTAATCAGACTTATTGTAATAAATGAGCCCCATTTTATAATTAATGCTTGCGTTCTGAGGATCGATTTTTAAAATTTCAGTGTATTGTTCACTTACTTTATCAAAATTACCCATAGCGGATTCAGGCAATACATAGCCTAAGCGGGCTTCAATTGCATTTGGCATAATAGTGATAGCTTTCATATAATAAGTTGCTGATTCCAGGTAGGAACCATTCTTGTAGAGCAACCAACCTAATCGGATATTTATTTCATAAGATTTTTCGCTGTATACTGTTTTTATTACTTCAGCCGCTTTTGCATATTGAGCAGACGTTTCGAACATGTAACTCTGATCGAAAGCGGTTTGAAGTGCGCTTGAATTCTGGGCTTTGAGTTGCCACGATCCTGCTATAAAGACTAACAATGCAGTCAATAATAATCTTTTTAAAGTTTTCATCTGAGACCTCCTGTGGTTTTTATTTATTTAAAAAAAGTTTTTGCTTTGATTCTGTTCAGTAAAAATAACAATAATTGTTTATAATTCCATTAGTAAAAAAGATTAATTTATTTTTTTTCTTTTCTGTGAACACACACACAACGGAGTTTTTCCCAGAAAAATGTCAAGCCGCAAGAAACGATCATGACTCCGAAAAACCATAAAATTAAATATATTCCGTCCAGTGTTTTATAAATGTCTGTGGCAATATTACCAATGATCAACCATTGGAACACATAGAATGCGGTAACGTTTTTTCCAATCCATTTTACAAGTCTTACCAGTGATAGCCTTCCGGTATAATCTTCGATAAAGCTTGCTGTTAAAATATATCCGGACATAAACATAAGCATCCATGCAAAAAATAATATTCCGTGATGATAATATCCGTCCGCACCATTTAATGCATGTGTTATTTTACTTGCATAGGTAATGGTGAAAATTGAAATAATTACTGATGGTAAAATCAAAGCCAGTTTTATCCCGGGTTTTATTTTAGTTGGCAGATGAATCTTTTCGGAAAACAAAAAGAAAGCATAACCTGTCAGGACGTATGAAAACCACGGAAACAAAGGGAAATAAGACCAGTCAAATATTCCCCACAAAAAAGCGTTGCAATAACTTAATCCTGTTTGACCTGATGCAAATACTGGTAGAAAAGGTGTTACACTTGCGATGATAATTGCGATGAGAAAATAAAAAAAATAATTTCTGTGAAAAATCAATTGCAGTAATCCTATTATTATAATGCTCAATCCCGCTAACAACAATATGTCGACGCCAAATACATAAAACAAAGGATCTACATTGCTTTGTCCTGAATAAATATAGTGAAACAAATTAATGGTTCTGCCAATGTTTAAAAGCATTCCTGTTAAAAACAAGATGAATCCTCGTTTAAAATAATAAGATAGTTTCTTTTGTGAAGAGGCCAGAAAATATCCCATCACCGCTAAGAAAACGGGTGCACAGAGCGGTCCCCCGAGAAACAAAGAAATTTTTCCAGGCAGACTATCATATATATCCTGGCGGGCAAACAGCTCCATGAGGTGGACCTGCACCATAAAAATCACAGCTAATCCTTTTAACAAATCGGCAGTATGATTTCTTTTTTTGTGCAGAATAATATCCGACAAGAGTCTTTTGTTTTGGGTTATTAAAAAACAATTAAGCCAATGGCAATCTTAAATTTATTTAATAAGCGATAATCCTTCCAGTGCCGATTTATCATCAGGAGAAATCAGCAGCACTTTAGTGAAAAGAACCTTTGCCTCCCTGAGTTTGCCAAGCTGGAAGCAGTTCCAGGCATATAAAACAGTAATGTCATAATCGAAAGGATACATATTCACTATCTTTTCAAGATAAGTGTTGGCGATTAGATAATCCTTGTTGTTGTAAGCGGTCAAAGCTAAATTATAGTTAGCATAGGAATTTTGAGGGTCTATTTTCAGAATGGCTTCATAGGTTGATTTCACATAAGAAGCATTGCCCAGTGCCTTTTCGGGAAGGATGTACCCAAGTTTGGCTTCAATAGAATATGGCATAAGAGCCATAGCCTTGGAATAATATTGAGCAGAAACCACATAGGATTTGCTTTCATAGCAAAGCCAACCTAAGCGGAGATTTGCTTCATAGGAACTGGCGTCGTATACATCCTGAATAGCGGCGATAGCTTTCGCATAGTCTTTGGTTTTTTCATAGGTGTAGCTTTTTGAAAAAGCATCTTTCATCCCGCTCAGATCCTGTGACGAAACAGATAAGGATAAAATTAAAAAAAGGATGCAGAACGAACCGGTTTTTGTTTTAAAAGTTTCCATTTTATAGTTCCTACAATTAAATGATTTTGAAAATTATAATATTGTGTGATGATACTGTTAGGTGGTTTGTTGCCATTGTTCTGTTGTGGTTTTACAACATCAAGAATGCCTTCTTTTGACTGGTACTGATAATGAATTGAAAAATCAAAGCGCTTAAAAACGAATATAGGTGTTAGTCCGCAACGAAACTTGATGATGTCAGGATTATTGTATACGACGAATCCATTATTTTCCGTGAAGTTATTTATGTCACCCAACGTTGCAAATCCTTCAAGCCATATATTATTATGAACCTTAAAACCCACCATTTGATCAAAAACAATATTTTTTCTGGATCGATCACTAAATGATGTCAAGGTGCTGCTGGAATATAAATTCAAATTTCCTTTTGGATACCAGGTAAGTGAAGCGCCCGTCTCTCTTTGTTTCAATCCATTCAAATTTGAAATTGATCCGAAGAGGCTCGTTGTAATCATTCCCCAATCTTTTTGTAACGAAAGCCCAAATGAATAATTGTATGTCGATGAGTCTCGTTCAATAAGTTCATATTGATCAATGGGCGCCGGATTGCTCAAGTATTGATATATTACAGTGTCTATGTAATTTGGTGGTGGTGGGCGAGGCATCTGTGTGTGTAATATAATTGTATCCTTTGAATAAAAATTTATAGGGTTATTTCTGAAATTATATGAAGATGTTCTGACATTAAGCAAATGAAAAAACGGAATAATATCAAACCCTTTAGCGAGATGGAGATTGCCTTTAAGATAATACTCTATTTGTTTTTGATTGTAATTAACACTGAATGAAGAATCAATTAATTTCATAATCTGTCGATGTTCATAGATTGTATCATGTGAAGTAAACGGAGGAGGTCCGGGATGATTAACAACAGTATCTCTCACATGAATTATTCTTCCCGCCGGCCTATGTTCAGATAATTTGAAAATGCTTTGCTTCTCATTCGTAACATAGGACGCCCCCGCATAAATAGAAATTCTTTTATTGACATTAAAATTTAATCCGGCATGAGCGTAAAAAATGTTGCCTGTCAGATCTATTTTTCTGCTGCTGTCATTTTTCCAACTATTACTGATATTATTATTCTTACTGAAATTATTGCTAAGAATAGGTCCGGATTCAAAATATATATTATTGACAGAAAAGTTGTTTTTCAGCCCGACTTTTTCTTTGGCTGCATCAGTCATTCCCGCTCCATAAAGGCGCGCATCTCCTTCTTTGCCTGAGAATACATAACTATAATAAAGAAATTCCTGTGTTTGTTCATCCGCAGAATTAAAGGAGTCTGCAATAACAAATTCTTTAGCGGCTTTTGCATAATTTTGCTTATAATAATATGCTTCACCGGTACTTTTCCGCAGATTGAAATAATCAATGTTATTGGCAACACCCAGTTTTCCGTAGTAGATAACAGAATCCCAATTATGCACCGAATAATGCAAATTTATTTTTGAATCAATGGTTAAAAAATCAACATTATTTTGCGATGCTGCTATCGATCCATAGAGCGATGCTGCAAAAAATAATAGGGCTATTCTATGCATTTTGCTTCTATCATTCGTTCTTTATCGTGGACAATTAATGATGATATTGTATCTTTCGTAAACTCCAGTTCAAAATTCATAGCCTTGCGAATTTTGTTGCCAATCTTCATTTCAGCTTTACTTTTTAGGCTGATCAGGTTGGAGCTCAGCGGATCATCAATATAATCATAAGTTAAGGTGTAATGATCTTTAATGAAAATATAAAATGGTGCAATAAAATCCTGAAAGAATAATAAAACAGGGTTGTTTAAAAGATAGATGGGATATTGGTCTCTGAGCACCATCTTTGGATAAAATCCCGTCATCACTTTGTATGAAGCCATGAAAAAATAAAAAAGCAATGAATCTTTATCCCCTTCAAAATTCCTGAAATAATGGATGTTACCGTCATTAAAAAAATAAGCTTTTGATTTTGTGTTCTTGCAATAAATATAAGAATTGTTATAATAATCAACTTCTACATCCCATTCCACGGTCTCTTCTTCATCTTTTTCTGTATTTTTAACAAGAAACTTAAATTTTCTTCCCGGAGAAAATTTATACGCTTCAGTTAAAAGAATATTTTTTTCAATATTTGAAATGGCCTCATTCTCCTGGGGTTTTTCAAATTGCTTGAATTCATATCCTCCATCGGTACGTGAGATGTAATAACTTATTGGAAAATCAATAGTTTTGGCATCCACAAACTGATTTGCCTGAAGTTGGAAATGAAGATGAGGCTCTGGTGAACGGCCTGAATTACCGCAACTGGCAATGACCTCACCTCTTTTAACATGATCGCCTATTTTGAACTTAACAGATTCTTTTTGAAGGTGACAAATTTTGGAATAAAGATAGGGCGCATGTTTGATGATGATTGTATTTCCCCAGTTGTCATTTACATTCACATCGCTGATTTCATTGTCTTCAACTTGATCAACTACTTCCACTACCTCTCCGTCATATGGCGCCAGTACGGGTTTTTCATAACTATAGAAATCTTTTTTATGAATGCCGTGATCCTGATAAGTTTTATTTTGATTGTCTTTAATCACAAAATCCCAGGCATGCTTCCATTCTCCTTTATGTGTCAGGCTTCCATCGTTGCCTTGTGAAACATTCCATTCGCCCCAAAAGGGAAGAGACACCGGCAGGTAAAAGGAATTTTTAAAACGTCTTTTTGTGTTTTGTTGAGAGTATAAATTTTTTTCCGGAGAAAATTGTTGATAGGCGACTTCTTCCAGCCGCATCGTGGGCCTTACTCTGAATTTAAGGACATATAGAAACAACAACACGATAATATTAAAGGGCAGCGAATAAATAGAAAGCTGATATGTCCATAATACCATAATAGAACCACTGGTGACAATGGCAATTAATGGTGTGATCATCACTACCCAAAAATAGGAAGATCGGGAAGGTATATTGTAAAAGCCCCCAATAGCAATAGCGGTAAGAATGAAATTAAATCCAATATAAAAATAACTCAGTTCGTTAATATTACCACCAAGAATCTGATAAAAGAAGAAAGCAGTGTAAAAACCAATGAGTGAAAGAGTAAATGAAATTCTTGAATATAGAAGCAATCCCACAGCTACCAAAATCCCTGAGAAAATACTATACTGAAAAAAAATGGCACCAAGCGATTTGAAATAGATAACAAGAGAGACTGGAATAGCAAGGTTGTTTAGTTGATTATACTGGCTAACCAATTTTGCTCCGCCGGTAGAATAAATTTCATTCAACACATAAATACCGCCCTGATTAACTACCAGCGATGAATAATATCTGGAAGCGAGAAAAATCAGCCAGATAGCAAGCAAAAAGGGGATGCTTAGGAAGGGCAAACCATATTTTCCGATGATTCCCTCCATCGCCACTGATAGAAAGAATGTGAAAACAGAAGAAAAAACGAGTAATGTAAAAAAAGCAAATCCCGGATCAAAAGTAATGCCAAGCCCCAGCCCCACAAGCAAACTGTTGAATCCATAATACCCGCTGCTGATGGTAAATTCATTGTATCCCATAGTGTAAGCTATGATGTTGGTTACGATAACAGCAATAAGGCCGCTGAGTCCGGCCTGCGGACTAATGAATGTAACCACCATAAGTAATATGGCGAAAAGTTTATTGTTGGAAAAATAAACAGTCGAATAACTGTTAAGCGTGCTCCTGTATAGGAGCACGCTTAAAGACTTTATTTTTTCTATCTGAATCAAATAATTATATGTTTACTTTTTTATTCTCCGCTTAATTCTTTGCAGAGGAAAATTATTTCAGATCAAATTTTTTTAAATGATCCGGAATTTTTTCAAGGGAAACTATAGTGTCATTTGTTTCATTATCTCTGATCACATGCGGTTTTCCCTGCAGATCAATCATTACAACTTTTGGCCGCAATGTAATGAACTGCATCCATTGAGTCATATTATAAGCACCTACAAAATGAATCACAACATTATCTCCTTTATTCAGCAAAGGAAGATTAATATTTTCGCGTATTACGTCAATGTTCATGCATAAAGGGCCATATAATATGGTGTCTTCTGTATAATGTGTAAAATCCTGCGCAGGAGTAATTTTATGTTCATACCAAAACGAAGTGAACATAATATTAACACCCACATCAATGATTGTAGCTCTTTTTCCCGTGGATAAACGTTTATTTGCAATCACCGAACCAATTAAAAATCCTGACTCATCCACCAGAGCACGCCCTGTCTCAAGAATAAGCAAGGGTAGATTTTGCGGGTCAATCGGTGAATTGATCAAAGCAGTAGTTATGGCTTCGGCAAAATCATCGAATGTCGGGCTGATATCTGCTCCGGGTAAAAAAGAACCTTTCAGCGTATTCTTAGAAGCAAAACCACCACCGAGATCAAGATACTTTATGGAATAATTATATTTCTTCTGAATATTAAAAGCCAGATCGGCCAGCTTGTGAGCCGCAGTAGCATAGGCGCCGGGACTTAACATAAATGTTCCTATATGACAATGCAAACCTACCAGTTCAAGCTTTTTTGAAAGCATGATTTTGTTCAATGCATCCCAAGCCTGTCCGTTCTCGTAATTAAAACCAAACCGATCCCACATAGGATAAATGCCAGTGTCCATATTAACACGGATAGCAACCTTTGGTTTTTTCTTTAATTCATCGGCGAGAAAAATAATAGTATATAATTCTTCAAGATGGTCAATATGAATGAAAGAGTCATTGTTAATAGCTTTCCGAAGATCGTTTTCTGTTTTATCAGGACCATTAAAAATAATTTTATTTCCGGGAACCTTATTGGCAATGGCTTTATCATATTCGAATCCGGAAACCACTTCGGCCCAAGAACCTTCCTGATGAAACACACTACATACTGCATTCAGGTAATTTGTTTTATAGGACCAGGCAAATTGTACTTTCGGATAACGTGTGGTGAATGCTCTCTTGGCCTGATTTAAGGTTTCTCTCATCACCCTTTCAGAAAGCACAAATAAAGGGGAACCGAAATCTTTTATAAGATCCTTGACAGCCACATCTTCAATATGTGTCATGGGAGTGTATTCGGTTCTCATTCCGAATTTATTCGGCATTCCTGTTTCTAATTTTTTAATTACCGGTCTTTCGTATCTTATCTTTTCTGATTGTTTCATAAATAGTTTAAATTAAAATTTAAGCAATATTTTTTCAATAAATATTATAATTCACCTAAAGTTGAAATACGTTCAAACTCTTCCAGATCAATAATCAGATCATAAGAATACCGGATGAATAATTTCCCGACCTGATAATCTGTAAAAGGTTCCACTTCTTCACCAATAGCTAATTTTACTAATGCTTCCGGATGATTCTGTCCCGCGCCTACCGCGAGATATATCCATGCAGGGATTCTCGGATTGATTTCCAAAAGATAAAATTCATTTTCTTCAGTCTTCATTAACTCAAGCTCCATACCGCCGCGCCACTTGGTGGATTTAATCAGTTTTCGTGTCATGTCCAGCAATTGCTTTTCATCAATAGTAATACCGGCCCATGCTTTTCCTTTGTCAGTGATAAATTGTTTGCGCATCGGCACTGCTCCGATAGTATTTCCTTTGCCGTCACCTAATGCGGTAATATTATATTCTGATCCATAAACAAATTGTTGAATAATAATGGGAACCCCCCATTTAGAACTGATTTTATTGAAGTGAGTTCTTACTTGTTCCGCATTATAGGCAATATAGGCATCATAGTACTTGCCCTTGACCACCACCGGATAATGGAAATCTCCAATTAAGCTAAAAATCTCATCTACAGAAAAGATTGCTCGTGCATATGGTACTTTAATATCATGTTTCTTGCCAAATTCAGAAAGATTAATTTTCTGCCTGTCCTCGAACTGTTTGAGAGTTGGTAAAAAAGTATGTATACCCATTGATTTCAGAGAATCTTCCAGCTTCATGAAAGAAAAAAGCTCCGCATCAAAATTCGGAATTAACACATCAATTTTTTCTTTGGAATTGATATAGTCGAGCCGTGTAAGAAGGCTTTCCTTTCCTGCAGAAGGATAAGGAATATGATAGGTCTTATCAACCAGATCATGCATGTAAATACCGGGCTCCAGCGATTCATAAGAAAATCCAATAATTCTTACATCAAAATATTCAGAATCACGTAAAGCCCGAATAACAGGGATTCCTGGCCCGGGATTGTCTGTAGCGTTTAGCCCGGTAACAGCGATATTAATTTGCTTTTTCTTCATCCTGCTCTCCCAAATGGTAGTGATTTAAAATGTTTACGAAATCATAAAAATCTTTTTCAAAAGATGCTTCATCGGTTTGATATTTTTCAAGAATAATCTTCTCAATTTCTTCTTTTGTTTTGTCTTCTTTCAAAAGGTTCATTATTTCAACCCCGATAGGATTCATGGAAAAAGATTCTCCTGTGTTAGGGTTAAAAATGAACCCGGAATCACTGATGGCAATATTCTTTTTTATTTTCATAATTATAGTGATTATTTACGTAGCAAAATTAAATATGCTTGTGGATGAAATGTTATAGTATTTTTTTAAAAAGTTATAAAATTCAATCATATTAATTGGTCAAGCTGCTTACGGTTTTTATACTCGCTTTTCTTATAATCGGTTACAGATATACCTGTGATGCTTTTAAACTGATTTGAAAGGTACTGCACACTGCTATAGCCCATCATAAAAGAAATCTCGCTTAAAGTAATGTTTTCAAATTCAATAAGTTCTTTTACTTTTTCAATTTTTTGCAAAATGATATATTTTTCCAAAGTGCTTTTCTCGTGTTTCGAAAATACAGTAGATAAATGCTGATATGAATATCCGAGTTTTTCGATGAGATAATCAGAATTTCTTAAAAGAGAATTAGCGTTATTATAATAGTGGATTAATTCAATAACAGCCAACTTGATTTGTTCTATCAGAATTTTTTCTTTACTGACAATGAGTTCAAATCCATCATTGCCAACAATTTCTTCAATGTTTTTCAGACTAATTTTGCCCGGATCATATTCTATCTCTGCTTCGCCCAGTAATATATTATTTACTTTAATTCCGGTTTTTTCTAAATCCTCCTTAAGAACACGGATACAACATTTACAAACCATGTTTTTAATAAACAAAGTCGTGGTAATGGTTTTTGTATGTTTTTCAGAAAGGTCTTTCATTAATTAATAATAAAAGCTTTTTATTAAGTTTCAGGATAAATAATCACATAACAATATTACATATTTTTCTACCGTGAAATGTTATAACATTTCAATTAGTTTTTATAAAATTATCGTTTATTCACTCCTTCAATAAGCTCTTTGATTCTTGCCTTCAATATAGTTTATAAAGGATTTATTGACAACTTTATTTCCGCCCGGCGTGGGATAATTTCCCGTGAAATACCAGTCACCCTTATTAAGTGGACATGCTTCATGAAGATCTTCTATGGTTTGGAAAATGAGCTGGACCTTCGCATTTATATGCTTTGTGTGAAGCATTTGCGCGATTTTTTCTGATATACGATCAGGTGAAAATGGTTTGTATATTTCTTTAACATAATTTACCATTTCTTCTTTTGGAAGATTTTCCTGCGCTTTGGATTTTGTGTAAATTTCATTAATGATGTTTGTCTGTTTTGTTTCTTTAAGTAATTCAATAGCTGCTTTAAATGCAATAAAATCACTCAGTTTTGCCATATCAATACCATAGCAATCCGGGTAACGAATCTGTGGCGCAGAAGAAACAATAATGATATTTTTAGGTCCGAGTCTGTCAAGCATTCTGATGATGCTTTGTTTAAGAGTGGTGCCTCTTACCACAGAATCGTCAAGAACCACCAGCGTGTCAAGGTTGGTTCTTACGGCGCCATAGGTGACATCATATACATGGGCCACCAGATCATCTCTTTTATTGTCCTGTGTAATGAAAGTACGTAATTTTGCATCTTTCACGGCGATTTTTTCAACGCGGGGACTTACCGTAAGTATTTTAGTTAACGCTTCATCTGTTATACGATTACCTAATTGAAGAATTTTTTCTTTTTTCACAGAATTACAAAACACATTCAATTCTTCAATCATTCCGTAATAGGCATCAATGGCTGTATTTGGAATATAAGAAAAAACAGTGTTCTCAATATCGTAATTGATGGCCTTTAACACAGCGGGACAGAGTAATTTTCCGAGTTTTTTCCGCTCTCTGTAAATTTCTTTATCTGTTCCTCTGGAAAAATAAATCCTTTCAAACGAACAGGATTTCCTTTCAGTTGGCTCTTTGCAGAGATACTCACCAACCGTACCGTCTTTTTTTACGATAAGCGCAAACCCGGGTTTTACTTCTCTGATGGCCTCGAACGGTACATTGAAAGTGGTTTGGATCACGGGACGCTCAGAGGTTACCACAACAACTTCGTCGTCTTTATAGTAATATGCTGGTCGGATACCCGAGGGGTCACGAAGTACAAATGCGTCGCCATGCCCAAGCATTCCTGCAATTATATAACCACCATCCCAGTATTTGGAAGATTTTGTAAGGATTTTTTGTACATCCAAGTGCTGTGCTATTAAAGGAGATATTTCCTTTTTGCTATAACCTTCAGCTTTAAATTTTCTGAACAACTCTTCATTTTCGTCATCTAAGAAATGGCCGATTTTTTCAAGCACAGTAACCGTGTCAGAAGTTTCGTTGGGATGCTGACCGATGCTGACTAATTTTTCAAAAAGTTCATCAACATTTGTCAGGTTAAAATTTCCTGCAATTACAAGGTTTTTCGACATCCAATAATTTTCGCGCATTAATGGATGACAATTCTCAATATTGTTTTTGCCAAAAGTTCCATACCGCAAATGTCCCAGAAATAATTCTCCGGTGAAATCCACATGTTCTTTAAGCCAATTAACATCCCTAAGTCTTTCGGGTGCCTTGACACGCACTTCGTTTAATTTACTATGTGTATGATTGAAAATATCTTTGATCGGGGTGGAAGAATTCGACCGCAAGCGGTTGATATATCTTTTCCCAGGAATAACATCAAATTTTATATTTGCAATACCGGCACCATCCTGCCCTCTGTTATGCTGCTTTTCCATCAGCAGATACATCTTGTCAAATCCATACAGGGCGTTACCGTATTTCCCTAAATAATACTCAAGTGGCTTTAATAAACGAATCAATGCAATGCCGCATTCATGCTTTATCTGATCGCTCATCTGACTCTAAAAATTGAATTAAAATTAATAATGGCAAAGTTAAGAGTTTTGCTTTGCCAAAGTAAAAATATTGCAAATAAATTACGGGTCGTGCAACCTTTTCGGGAAAACCCTGTCTTATATTTAAAGATTAAAACGATAATCACATGGAAACTATTAAAAGAAACTTGGCAAAAAATTATTACTGGATCTTTTATTTCCTGTTTATCTTAGGGTTGGCAGCCCTTACAATAATCACCAGATGAAAGAACCGTTAATTAAAAATATTTGGTTAACCCCGACCAAAAACCGGAGATGTTGTTGCTTATATTCCCGGTTTAAGATAAGGAGATTCAGGAAGCCCCCTCCAACACTTTAATTTTTCCTCAATAGCCCCAAACCTCCCTGAACTCCTTATCTTTTAAATTAAAAGTTAAATAAAAAACTAAATAGTAAAGAAAAAAAATAAACATAAAAAAAAGATAAATTAACCTGTTTTATTAGCGATATAGAAATATTGTATACATTTGAAAATAAATATGCAAAGAGGTCTCGCTGGAGATAACACTCAAAGCGTAATTAAAGAGTAATATACAGTATTTGATGATTTCTGAAGAAGAAATAGTTAGGGGTTGTAAAGCAGGTAATCGCAAAGCGCAGAGATTGTTATACGATAGATATTCAAAAAAAATGCTGGGAGTTAGCCTTAGATATTGCCAAAATAAACAAGAAGCCGAAGATGTGCTGCAAGAAGGGTTCATCAAGGTTTTTATGAATATTGATTCTTTTAAAGAACAGGGTTCTTTTGAAGGGTGGGTTAGAAGAATAATGGTTAATACAGCAATTAATAATTATCAAAGCAATTTAAAGAGGTATTATCATTCTGATGTAGAAGAAGAGGCGGGAATCCCTTCTGAGAATATCGATGCCTTGAATAAGCTTTCGGCAAAGGACCTGTTGAAAATGATACAGTCCTTGCCGGAAGGTTATCGCGTGGTATTTAACCTTTTTGCAATAGAAGGATATAGTCATAAAGAGATCGGCGAAATGCTTGGTATTTCAGAAAACACATCCAAATCTCAATTATCAAGAGCACGTTTGAGTTTGCAAAAAAAAGCTGAAGAATTAGAATTAGTAGATACACGAACAAGAAAAACAGTACCTTTAACTACTTGATGATGTTAGAGAAGAATAAAATAGACGAAATTTTTAGAAATGCCCTGGGCGATTTTCAGGAGGCGAAACCTTCAAGAAAGGTGTGGGCTGGCATTTCTATTGGTGTCTTTTTTAGTTCCCTCATTCGCATGCTTCTGTCTAGTTTCACAAATAATACCATCGCCTGGATACTTGGCTCCCTCTTTGTTATTGGGCCATCTACTTATTTCTTGATTAAGCCTGCCAACGATTCGAAAGAATCACATCACATAAAAAGCATATTAATTTCAGCACAAAATAAAGTGGACAAAACTTCTGTATCAGAAAAGCTGAATACCAACAAAAAAGAAAACAATAAAATTATTCATCCACGTGAAAATGTTTCGACTGTTAACGCGAATAAAACTAATAATTTGAAAACAGTGGTTAAATCAAAGGGGAAAGTTGAAATCAATAAAACTAACTTAATTGCAAATGTGGATCAGAATAAATCAGTCGTAAATAATAAAACGATTAAAAAGAATGTTGTTAAAGTCAAAACAGCGGATGCCAAAATAAATATTCATAGTTTAACCAATAGTATTGATGGGAATAATAGCGATTTGGTTCCTATCAAAACAGGCAGACTTAATAATATTTTAACTGATCTCGATTCAAGGGCCGCAGAAAAGACTATTGATTTTCCGAGGGTATTTATGCTACAGAAAACTGATTCTACTTCTGCAATTACCGCACACCATATGAAAAATTTTCAAAAGGATTCCGTGCAAAAAGCTAGTAAATACCTGGATTCACTTATTACCCGTATGAATGATTCTCTGGCGAATTTAAAACTAAAAACCAAAGGCTCCTTTACTATGGAAGAATTACGTACATATGAAAATCCATGGTCCTTATATTTCCATCCTTCCTTATCAAATGTCAGCAAAAATATGAGCGGACCTGAAATATACGATTCTTATTTTAGTAAGAGAAAAACCTCTGAAGAAGCAGTGAACCGTATAGGGTTGGGAGTGGATGTTAGATGTTCTTTTTCCCGTTTCCTATACTTACAGATAGGTTTAAACTATGCATCTTATGGAGAAAAAGCCGATTATCTAATAAAGAACTTTATTGCAATCGATAGTTCTTCATCAACAACCGATTCCATTTTCGATTATTATGTGGCAAGGTCGAATAATCGTTTTTCTTATCTGGAAGCGCCTCTGATTCTAGGATTTAAATATACCACTAATTATACCACATATTATGCAGGGGTCGGTGCTTCATTAGGATGGTTGATGGATGCTAATGGAAAGCTTATTAGCAAAGATGACATTAATACTCTCCTCGTTTTTAAAAACGCAAGAACTTCTCCTATGGATAGAACGACTTTGAGTTATATGATTCATGTTGGTGCAAGTTTCCGTATTTCAGATAGGGTAAGCGTCTATGCCGAACCTTTCTTTAAACATCATACGAAATCTGTTTTTCTTAAATCCTATGGTATAGATCAACGCTACTCGACTTTCGGGATTAATCTTGGTGTAAAATTTGATTTGCAATAGGTTTTTAATATCAGCGATTTAAATTAGTTATGAAAGTAATTGACAGGAATATATCTTATACAAAATATATTCTAATACTAATTTTTATCGTTTTTTTGGATGTTCAGCTTTTGGCGCAGGTACCTACAGTACAGGACTGTCTTGGGGCCATTCCTATTTGTCAGAATTCCTATTCGACTACAAATTCTTATTCCGGGGTTGGTAATTACAACAATGAAATAAATAACGCGACTTCATGTCTTGACCCTGGTGAAAGCAATTCAGTCTGGTACACTTTTACAGCACAGACCAGCGGTAATTTAAGTTTTATTATTACCCCAAACAATACTTCCGGATCCGGTGATGATTATGATTGGGCCGTATTTGACCTGACCAATGCCAATTGTAGTGATATTTATTCAAATCCTGGACTTCAGATAAGTTGTAATTCGTGGGGATCTCTTACTTCATTCAATGGCCCCACCGGAGCCAGCTCAGCTCACGGCGGAACCACTAACTCAAATGGCCCAGGTAATTTGAATGGTCCGCCGTGGAACGCAGATATTCCTGTTGTTGCAGGAGGAACCTATGTGATTATGATTGATAACTGGTCAAGTTCCCAATATGGTTACAACATTGATTTCAGTTCTTCCTCTGCTCAAATATATGATAATATTCCGCCTCATATTAGTAACGTGCATACTCCTATTATTTGCGGTACGACTTCAATTACCATTGATTTTTCGGAAAATATATTGTGTAACACTGTTCAAACCGCTGATTTTACGCTTACCGGTCCGGGCGGGCCATACACAGTAAACGCTGTTACAGGTTCGGCATGTTCGTCAGGTGGAACGCAGGAAAATACATTTACTATTTCGTTTTCTCCTGCAATTATGACAGGGGGGACATATAATATTAATCTTGTCACCATATCGGGTTCTGTAACTGATTTATGCGGTAATGTGGCCCCAGCAGGTAGCCTACCTTTTAATGTGAATGTGGTTTCAGCAAATATTTCAGCATTTACGGATGCCACCTGTGGCGTTGACAATGGAACAGCAGCAGTTACTGCCACTGGTGGATCGGGTGTATATACTTATCTGTGGAATACTTCTCCTGCTCAAACCACAAATACTGCGAGCGGTCTTAGTCCCGGTACATACATTGTAACCGTAACCAATGGTTCATGCCAGGCTATTGACACGGTCACAATTGATAATATCGGTGGTCTGTCAGCTTCCATGACATCAGTGATTGCGGATACTTGTGATAAAAATGTAGGTTTGGCAACAGTAACTGTGTCTTCCGGATCTGCTCCTTACACGTATAGCTGGAACACGTCACCTCCGCAAACCTCTGCTACGGCTGGGAGTTTACCAGGTGGGACATATACTGTCACTGTAACAGATATAGATAACTGTGTCCAAATTCTTACGGCTATCGTTAATGAAATTCCCGGTCCTATATTAAATCTAGCTATCACCAACGAAACTTGTATGAAAGCGAATGGTTCAGTTACAATTGATGTTACCGGAGGAACCGGAACTTACACATATATATGGAGCACCAATCCACCACAAACCTCTCCTGTGGCTACCGGACTTTCAGCAGGAACATATACCGTGAGTGTTTTTGACGGACAATGCCACGAAACAGGCATTGCAAGTGTTTTTAATTTATCTGATGTTAATGCCGGATTTATTGCACAACCACCTGTTATTACACTGTTTGATAATGATGCAATTATAACGTTTTCGGATAATTCAATTGGAGCTTCCTCCTGGTCATGGGATTTTGGTGATGGCTCAACCGGAACGGGAGATTATATTGTGCACAATTATCAAAATGTCGGTCTGTATATGGTCGTTCTTACAGCCTCTGATAGCAATGATTGTATTGATACAGCTATTCATTATGTCCGGGTGAAGGATTATTATACCATGTATATTCCAAATTCTTTTACTCCTAATGGTGATGGTTTGAATGATTTATTTGGACCAACAGGTATCAATGTCGATTTAAGTAATTTTGAAATGAGTATTTATGATCGTTGGGGGAAACAGATATATCATACACATGATATCAGCAGACCATGGGATGGCACGGTCTTCAATGGGGGTACACGAACAAAAGCTTACATCGGGGTTTATACATATCAAATCTATGCGCAGGAATATAATGGAGACCCGATAGAATACTTCGGGTGTGTGACCTTGATCCGATAAATTTTTTTTATTTTTTCATTGCATCCCACAATTTTCTTCCTGCTTCTTTTGTAAAGCGCAAAGTTTCTTCTTCATTGACAGTTTGGATTTGACCGTCTTTTACAATTAATTTTCCAGAAGAAATAACATGTTGAATATGCTTTGATTCAATTCCAAATATGAAATGGGAAAGGAAATTTTCCTTATTCATTTCGGTAGGTGTATCGTAATCCAGCACTACCAAATTGTTTTCCCCATCCCCATTGAAATTATTTTTTTTGATGTAATGATGTACCTGTCGAAAACGCCTGTAAGTCTCAGCATAATCAATAATGTCATATTGCTGTCCTGCAAAAAAAGCAAACTTGCTGCTTTGCAGCATATCACTATGCATACCATCAGTACCAAACATGATATTAGTGCTTAAACCATTGCCGGTAAATCTGCCTACTTTGTTATTCAGATTGCTTTCCATGTTTTGAACCACAGTTACCTTTGAATTTTTAACGATATCTTTTTCGTGATCATTCAGATGGATACAATGTGCAAGAATTGTTTTTTCAGAATCTAACACACCATGTTTTTCCAAACGTTCAACAACTCTCAAACCGTGCTTTTTCAGACACTCTTCCTGATCGTAATAATCTTCGGCCACATGTATGTGGATGCCTGAATTATATTTCAGGGAAAGATCAACAGCATTTTTCATTGTTTCATCACCTACCGTGAAAGAAGTATGCAAGCCAACCAATCCCTGATGTTTTCGTAAGTAATTTCCCGTTTCAGTCAATCCGTTTTTTGCAATTTCTATTCCATCCCGATCGGATATTTCATAACACAATAAATGCGAAAGACCCACTTTTTCAAATGCAGCAGCAATAATTTCCAAGGATCCGTTGACGTAATTTGGTGATGCATGATGATCAATAACAAATGTGACCCCGTTTTTAGCACACGCCATAGCTGTTGCAAGAGCACTGGCTTTAATCATTTCTTTATCGAGGCACTTATCTAAAGTCCACCAGATATATTTTAAAATTTCAAAAAAGTTTTCAGGATTTTTTTTAGGAGGAGGCATTCCTCTTGCTAATGCCGAGTAAGCATGATGATGCCCACATGCAAAAGACTTTGTGACAAATTTACCCTTACAATCGATCACGATAAATTTTTTCAATTCTTCGGTCAATGGTAATTGGTCTATAAAATGAATCTTGCCTTGGGAGCCTTCTTCAACGAGGATGTGCGATACTTTAAAATCTAAACATTCCCAATCAATGAATGTAGCATTTGTTAAAACAATTTGCATAAATTATTTTTTATAATCAAAAATGAAATTATAAAAAATTCCGAGACCACATTAAAAAATGTTTGTTTTTACAGCTGCCGTTTTTTATGCAGATACTACAATTTTTATATCTTTACGTGCTGAGAAGATTTTATGTGATGATGAATTGTTCGTCTATTGAAATACACACCGGATGTCGTTAGCCAAATTAAAAAAAGTAGTCAATTCTCTGGAGGACGGAAAGATTGACGAACAACAGACAACAGAATTAAAACGTCTTGTTGAAGAAATGACGAACAATGAGAATAAAAAACAAAAGGAACCGAAACCAAAAGAAATAGCCTCTGATTTACAAATCCAAAAGGAACATTATTTTTTTGCTGAATCAAATCTTCAGGCAATAATTGACAGCTCCTTTGGCATCTTGTTTTTACTAGATGTAAATAAGCGTATATTACTTTTTAACAGACATGCTGAAGAAAAATTTGTTCTTATATTTAATCGCAAAATAAAAATTGGGGATAATTTCAGGCAATATTCTCCAAATGGTAAGCTTGAACAATTCGACAATTATTTTGATAAGTGTTTAAAGGGGGAAATTGTTCAGTTCGAGGAATTATTAGTCTTTCCTTCCGGGCACCAGGCTTGGACAGAAAATCTTTTACATCAGGTGTTTGATCAGGATAGGAAAATGCTGGGAGTTGCTTACCGGAGTCTTGATATTACTGCCAGAAAAAACGCTGAAGAAGCCCTAAGAAAAAGCGGAGAGCGTTACAGAATGCTTTTCGAAAGCGCTCCTCTTGGCATTTTGACCGTTGACCTGAATGGAAATATTATCGAAGTGAATCCCATGTTGCTGAATATACTTGGTTCTCCATCAGCAGAGGAAACAAAAAAAATCAACATGCTTACTTTTGAACCTCTCAGAAAAGCAGGATTTTCTAAGCTTGTCGAAGATTGCATTAAAAGTAAAAAATTCATTAGTTCAGAAAATTCTTATACTACAGTTTGGGGAAAACAGATGCAATTGAGGGTTAATTTAAACCCACTTTTTAACGAGGAAGATATTTTAATTGGTGTTCAGACTATCGTGGAAGATTTTACTGAGATTACAAAAACAAGGCATGAGATTTCAAGAATTCAGGAACGATATCGTGAGATTTTCGAAAATGCAAATGATCTGATCTACACGATGGATTTCGAAGGAAACTTCACATCAGTAAACCCAATTGCAGAAAAGTGGCTTGGATATAAATTTGAGGAACTTCGCAGCCTTCACATGAGCGAATTCATCTCTCCTGAATCGTTAGAAGTTTCTGTTGCGAATATTCACAGAAAACTCAGAGGCGAAGTGTCTCATACCACTTATGAAGCGGAAGCCATTGCAAAAGACGGTCGAAGAATAATGCTTGAGATCAATAGTTTTCTGCGATATAAAAATGGCGTTCCCTCTGAAATATTTGGAATAGCCCGTGATATCTGCGAAAGAAAAAAAGCAGAGAAAGCACTTCGTGAAAGCGAAGAGAAATACCGCATCATAATTGAAAATATTGATGATGTAATTTTTTCTGCCGAAATTGATGCAACAATAATTTTTGTAAGTCATAACTGTTATAATCTGCTTGGATATTATCCTGAAGAAATTATAGGAAAAAATCTTTTTGATTTTGTTTATAGTGAAGATCTGGAATTTGTCGGTCAGGAATTCCAAAAAATCCTTCATGAAAGAGTAGCGACTTCTATTGTTTGTCGTGTCGTTACAAAAGACGGCCAGCAAGTTTATGTAGAAGAAAGTGGGAAAATAATTTTTAATGAACAGGGCGGTATACAGATGTTCACCGGGATTATCAGAGATATATCTATGCAACGTCAAGCAGAAGAAAAAATAAAATCAGCCTTACTGGAAAAAGAAGTATTACTTCGCGAAATTCATCATCGGGTGAAAAACAATCTGCAGGTAATTATTTCTCTTATCAATATGAATATGCTTGATTTTACTGATAAGGAAGTGGTAAATAAATTTAAGGAATTACAAGAGCGAGTAAGAACAATGTCTTTAGTGCACGAAGACCTTTATATGTCTGAAAACCTTGCACAAATTGAGTTTAAAAACTACATCAATAAACTTACTTCAAATCTTTTTTCAGCATATGGAGTTGGTGAAAAAATAAATTGCTGCTTAAATATTTCAAATGTTTTGCTGGATATTGATACGGCCATTCCTTCAGGCTTAATTGTAAACGAATTGGTAACCAATGCCCTGAAATATGCTTTTCCACCTGAAAAATTGAATAAACAAAAAACGGGTTCCGATTTTGAAATCTATGTGGAATTTCGTGAAGAAAATGAAAAATGCATTCTGATTGTTCGCGATAATGGCGTGGGGCTTCCGGAAAATTTCGACTTTGAGACCAATAAAACCATGGGCTTACGGCTGGTTAATATTCTTGTAAACGATCAGTTGAATGGGAGCATGAAAGTGAAAAATAATCCCGGATCAGAATTTATCATTGAGTTCCAAAAGAGAAAAGAAAAAAGATAATATCAATCTTTTTGTTTCATCGGTAATTTATTTCTTTTTACCCCATCAAAATTCATCAGAGCATTGACTACAGCGGCAGCCGTTGGCACTAGTCCTATTTCTCCCAGCCCTTTAGCACCGTAAGGACCAACAGGATCTTTGACTTCCACGCCAAGCACAATAATTTCGGGCATTTCATCAGCTTTCAAAATTCCCAGATCTCGTAAATTTGTGATCTCTGGAAATCCATTTTTCATGGGGAAGTTTTCGGTTAATGCATATCCCAAACCCATGTGAACAGCACCTTCCACTTGTCCTTCAAACATTATGGGATTCATAATTTTTCCAGCGTCATGTGCTGCATACACTGTTTTTATTTTACCGGCATCATCTAAAACCACAAGTTGTGTAGCATACCCATACGAATAATGTGTGATCACTTCTTTAACATCAGCGCCAGGCTTAGTGGTCCAGTCGCAAGTGTAATTCCCATTATATGATTTGCCTGCTAATTTGTCAAGCGAATTATTTTTTAGGTCCTCTCTGATTTTTTTTGCTGCATCGATGATGGCATTTCCGAGTAAAGCAGTAGCGCGCGAAGAAGTGGTCATTCCGGTTTTGATTCCTGCTGCTGTGTCCACAATTACCTCTACAATATCAGGGTTAATGCCTGTTTCCTGATGCAGCGTTTGAATAGCCATATTGTGGATGCCCTGACCCATTTCAGTCCAACCATGATGTAAAATAATATGCGCTGCAGATTTTATTTCAATGATCACATCACTTGAATCAATCATCCCGTTGCCAACTCCTGAATTTTTTATTCCACAGGCAAGTCCTTTGTATTTTGCTTTTTCGTAATAAGGTTTTACTGCAAGCAAAGTTTCTCTTACACCCACACCTTCTTTTAAAACTTGTCCGGTGGCGGTCATTTTTCCTTCGGCTAATACATTCTCAAATCTGAATTGCCATGGATCGAAACCACCCTGTTTGCATAAATCATCAATACATCCTTCCAGTGCAAAACAAACCTGATTGGCTCCAAAGCCGCGCATAGCACCGCTTGGAATGTTGTTGGTGTAAATTGTTAATGATTCTAGATTTACACAAGGAAAGTGATAGGCACCGGTAGCATGCCCTGCAACCCGCTCCATTACTTTGGATCCGACAGAAGCATAAGCTCCGGAATCGCCAACAGCTTTTAATTTTATCGCTGTGAGTTTTCCTGTTTCATCACATCCGACAGAGATATCCATAAACACAGGATGACGCTTAGGATGCATGCGCATGGATTCTTTTCTTGAAAGCACCAGTTTTACAGGCTTCTTTAATAAGTAAGCAAAAAGAGAAACATGTCCCTGAACCGTCAGATCTTCTTTTCCACCAAAGCCACCGCCGGTTGGAACGAGTGTCACTTCTACTTTTTCTTCAGGCAATGCCAGTATTTTTGCAATCTGTGTTCGGTCAACATACACACCTTGTCCGTTTGAAAACAATCTTACGCCATCGTTATGTGGCATGGCAATTCCTGCTTCTGTTTCCAGAAATGCATGTTCAATGCGCTGTGTTTCGTAATTTCCTTTTGATATAAATGCAGATTTTTTTAAAAGTTCTTCTGCATTTCCACCGCGATAAATTTTGCAATTATCCAGTAAATTTAAATGATCAGGATGAACCTGTGCTGCGCCTTCTTCTAGTGCTTCGAAAGGATCAACAACGGGTTCAAGGATTTCATAATCAACTACGATTAATTTTGCTGCTGCTCTTGCGATTTCTTCTGTTTCTGCAACAATGCCTGCCAGCACATCTCCGATATATCTGGTGGTTTCTCCTTCGGCGATCATCAGCGGCCAATCCTGATAAATCAATCCTACATATTTATCTCCGGGAATATCTTTCGCTGTAAAAACTTTTGTCACTCCCGCTAAAGCAGCAGCTTTTGAAACATCTATTTTTTTTACAATTGCTTTTGGATGCTCACTAAAACGAAGTGCAGCATGCAGCATTCCGTCAAACTTCATGTCTCCCACAAACATTCTTTTTCCAATAGCTGTTTCGTAAGCCTGGTATTTAGGATAAGATGTTCCCACTCTGCCTGAAATATCTGAATACTCAATATTTTTACCTTCATGAATTGCTTTCGCTGCCATTTCAATAGCGTCCACAATTTTAACATAACCGGTGCAACGACAAAGGTTTAATGTAAGTGCCTGTTTGATTTCATCTCTTGAAGGCAAAGGATTATTTTGCAAGAGCACTTTTGTCCGCATTATAAAACCCGGTGTGCAGAATCCACATTGTACAGCGCCTCTCTCTACAAAAGCTTTTCCTATCACCTGTTTAATTGCTTCGGGGATTCCTTCCAGGGTGATCACTTCAGCGTGCTGAAGTTTTTTCATCAATGTCGTACAGGAAAGTTTTGCTTCACCGTTGATCTCCACCATGCAGGCTCCACAGGCTGCCTGAGCCGAACAGCCGTCTTTTGCAGACGTAATATTCAGATCGTTTCTTAAATATTTCAGCAGGGAAAGATTTTCATTCCCGGTGTATTTTATTTCTATTCCGTTAAGTTTAAACGAGATCATCAGCTATTATTGTTGATTAAGAAATTTTTCAACAGAAGTGATATCAGGCTTTACCGATGCAGGTATTTCAATTTTCGGCTGTACCGAATTCAAATCCTTTAGACCTGACCCTGTAAGTAAGACAACTACTTTTTCTCCCTCCGCTATTTTCTTTTCTTTGTTGTATTTAAGCATTCCTGCATAAGCAGCTACTGCAGCAGGTTCTGAAAAAATTCCAGATTCCTTACTGAGAAGAAGAGAAGCATTTAATATTTCATCATCGCTCACTGTAATCCATTCTCCATTATTCTCAACCAAATATTTTTTTGCCATGTAGAAATTCCTTGGAATATCAACAGAAATTGAATCGGCAATGGTTTTGGATGGTATACTTATAAATGATTTATTATTAAGATTTGAAATAATATTATTGCTTCCCTCAGCCTGAACCGCAATAATAACAGGCATTTTGTCAATGATGTTTAACTTTAGTAAATCTTCAAATCCTTTATAAACACCGGAAATAATCACACCATCACCCACCGGAACAAATACTTTATCAGGAACAGTTTGATTTAATTGTGCATATAATTCAAATGAAACTGTTTTTTTTCCTTCAATAGTAAAAGGATTATAGGCTGTATTGCGATTGTACCAACCATACTTTTTAGTAGCGGCAATGCTCAGATCAAATGCGCTGTCATAATTTCCATCCACAGGAACAATTTGTGCTCCGTACATCAAAATTTGCGTAAGTTTGGCTTTAGGCGCGGAAGCTGGAACAAAAACAATCGCTTTTTGTCTTTGAGAAGCACAAATTCCAGCAATGGAAGAACCTGCGTTCCCAGTGGAAGCGGCAACGATAGTATTTATTTTACTTTCTCTTGCAAAAGCAGAAACAATTTCCGAGGCCCTGTCTTTAAAAGAAAAGGTAGGGTTTTGCGAATCGTCTTTTAAAAACAAATGAAAGGATTTCTCTTTTTGTTTTATTTCGTATAAAGGCGTATTACCAATATCCAGAAATGGCCTGCTTTCATTAGAAATTAAAGGAAGAAGATCAAGAAATCTATTTTGTTGAAGATTAAAAAATAAATCTTTCGGATATTTTTTCTTTATCTCATCATAAACATATAGCGTTTTTAAAACACCTTTTGGCGGGCGTTTCGCATCATTTTGTTTTTCACAATCCGGACAGAGATATATTAAATCATCAGACGTAATGTGCTTCCCGCAATCGTTGCATTCAAAAAAATATTTTTTCATTTATATCAATAGCTATTTAGCTAAACCGCGCTTTACATCCCTTTTGTAATATTTCATTTGCCTGCAATCCCTGCTGCAACTGTAGAATGTGCCTACAAGAAAAGCCAGTAAAAGAAAAAGCGCTGTGATTTTTACAATTTTCTTCATAATAATATTTTTAGAGATAACGAAAAAACCAAAGAATTATTTCATGTAAATAAACTTCTGCCACTTTTCATTTTTTCCGGAGGAGATCCTGCATAAATAAACGCCCTGTTTCACCTTTATTCCATTGTTATTTGTGGCATCCCATGATAAAAGCTTAGATCCGGCCGTAATATTTTCTGAAGAAAAAGTCTTAACCAGCATTCCGGAGGATGAATAAATATCAACTTGTACGTTATTATTCAGAGATGATCCGATATCAATGTATACTTTATCACTAAAGGGATTCGGATAAACAAAACTTTGACTTTTATCATTAGAAAAATTATTTGTTGCTGCAAGAAGTCCCAGATCATATTTATACATCGATCGCCCGTAAGTGCCTGCCAACAATGTGCGTGTTGGATTGTGCAATGTCAGATCACATACAGGAAGCAGAGGCATAGAAACACCTAAGGCCTGCCAGCTACCACCCCAATCCATGCTTACAAAAACACCCACATCAGTAGCAACATACAAAAATGATGTATTCAATGGATCAACAATAATATCATTGATGGGTCCTTCAGGAAGGTTGCCGGAAATATCCTGCCACGTCGCACCATAATTTTTTGTCCGGAAAACATGAGGTAAATAATCGTTGTTTCTATATCCTGAAAAAGCTACATAGGCCACATTAGCACTGTCGGGTGCTACAGCCACGCGGGATACATAGCGTGTAGGCAAACCTGTAGAAATATCAGTCCATGTAGAACCACTGTTATTTGTAACCCAGACATTCGCATCATCTGTTCCTACATAGATGGTATTGCCATTCGTTGGTGCAACCGCTATGGTGGTGATGGAAGAATAATAACCAATGTTGTCAGTCAGATCACCGCTGATCGTATTCCATGAAACAGCTCTGTCGATAGATTTATAGAGGTAGTTTGAGCCGTAATACAGAATCTGAGGATTCGATGGATCAATAACAAAGGGGGTATTCCAGTTCATCCTGTCACTGGGATTTATTCCATTCATGGCGTAGTTAAAAGAAAATCCGCCATCTGTTGAAGCACCTATTTGCCCATACTGATATTCACAATACACATAATTGTTATCTGTCGGATCCACCAGCACATAGAAACCATCGCCTCCGTAAATAACTTCCCAGTCATCAAGATTTCCGGTCAGCGTCCGCTCGGTGCTGTTATCCTGGCTTCCACCATACAGATTTGTAGGATTCATATAATCTATTTCACAAGCATAAAATTGTGTAATGGGTAATGTGGGAACAAAATTCCAGTTATTTGATCCGTCAAAGGACAAGTAAAGTCCGCCATCATTTCCGTTTATAAGATGTTGTGTGTTCAAAGGATTTATCAGAAGTGCATGATGATCCACATGAGTCCATCCGGTAACATCATTCCAGTTAATGCCGCCATCAGTGGATTTCCACATATCCAGTCCAAGTATGTAAACCACATTTGAGTTAGTTGGGTCAACACGTACATTCCCGAAATACCAGCCATATCCATTATTTACATCGGTAGAAATATTATCAACATGTGACCAACTGGCTCCTCCATTAGTTGTTTTATAAACACCATCGAACGTGCATGCAGTAGTAGTAGAATAGCTTGCATAGAGAATACTTGGATTTGTTTTTGAAATATCAATACCGATTCTTCCTGTATTTACATTGCTTGCCGGAAGCCCGTTAGTCATTTGAGACCAGGTAGTCCCGCCATCGATTGATTTATAAATACCGGACCCTGCACCACATCTCATACTGCCAAAAGGATATTTTATCCGTTGCCACATAGCAGCATATACAATACTTGGATTCGTAGGATTGATTGCGAGATCAATACATCCCGTGGAATCATTCACAAATAAAACCTTCTGCCATGTGCTGCCTGCGTTAGTGGAGCGATACACGCCACGTTCAGGATTGCCACCGTAAAGTTGTCCCATAACAGCAACAAAAACATTGTTGCTGTTAAGAGGATCAATAACTATTCTTCCGATATTCTGAGAATTTGGTAGCCCAATGTTTGTCCATGTACTGCCAGCATTCGTTGATTTGTAAATACCATCACCCGGAAAAGCGCCATTGTTGCTGGAAGCGTTTGCTTCGCCTGTGCCTGCATAAATAACGTTTGCATTACCCGGATCAATGGCAAGATCACCAATGGATAAACTCAATTGATTATCGAAAAGCGGAGTCCATGTTGAACCATGATTTGTTGTTTTAAAAATACCGCCTGATGCCGTACCAATATAAATGGTGTTTGTATCAGTAGCGGGCATTTCAATATCAGTAATCCTTCCACCAATATTAACAGGCCCTGCAAATATCCAGGGATCTGTGAAGCTTTTGTCTTTTGAATTTCGCAAAAGACGTGCTTGCTTTTGTGATTCAAAGTAAACATGATAATTAATTTGCCCACCAGGCCAGGCACGCTGATTATACAGCCATTCTTCAGGTCCTTCTTTATTTTCTTTTTTTCCTGAACTGCTTTTACTTGTTTGATGAAAAAGAAAAAAAGGACACAGGAAAACTGCTGAAAGAAAAATAAATAAAACAAATAATTTTATTTTCATAGCGGAGAATTTAAATTACAATTGTTTTAAAACACCCGTCTCTTCATTGAATTCGTTGATCATCTCATCGAGTTTCAAATTTTGATGGAAGATATCGTCCCAGATTTTTCTATCATACCAAAGTTGATTAAGATCTTCGATTTCCTTTGCTTGCTGCTCAACCCAGGTAAAATATTTCAGGTTGTGAATGGCTTTACGATCCTGATATGTAAGTTCCTTTATGTAGTCTGTCTTCGTTCCGTAAATGCATTTTTCTTGATCCTTTACAGCCTGTATTTGTGAATACGCGCCACGTTCAGCGGTAAGTTCATCAAGGCGCGACTGGTACATCACAGCAGAATCCGTAGCAATTGTCATGATCACATCATCTGAAGTCATTTCAAATAGTTTGGCTGTCTTGATGGCAGAAAGCATGTTTGAAATACCTGAAATGCCAAGCAATTCAAGGGAATCGACCAATTCTGCCTTAATGCCAGATAATTTTAAAAATACCTTTCCTTCTTTTTCATTAAATAAACGTAAAATCCTCATACAATCTTCGTCATCAATGGCAACAACCATATCAGTGTTTTTTACATTATGTACCCAGGGAACATGTTTATCTCCAATGCCTTCAATACGATGGCCTCCAAATCCGTTCATGAGTAATGTAGGACATTGAAGTGCTTCTGAAGCAGCCACTTTTATATGCGGATGAAGTGTGCGTAAATAATCACCACCGGCAATAGTGCCTGCCGAGCCGGTTGCAGAAATATATCCGGCAAATTTACTACTCTTCGTTTTTATTTTTTGAAAGACTTCTTCCAGTGCCGGACCTGTGACATTATAATGCCAGCAGGGATTTCCAAATTCATCAAACTGATTGAAGATAATGCATTCCTTTCTGTTGCGGCGAATATCCCAACATGCATCATAAATTTCTTTAACGTTTGACTCGCAACCGGGTGTGGCAATTACCTCAGCACCGATTTCTTTTAACCAGTCAAAACGCTCTTTGCTCATCTCTTCCGGAAGAATAGCCACAGAAGTGCAGCCCATCAGGAATGAATCAAAAGCGCCGCCACGACAGTAGTTTCCTGTGGAGGGCCAAACTGCTTTATGATAAGTAGGATCAAACTCACCTGAAATAATGCGTGGAGCAAGACAGCCATAAGCAGCGCCTACTTTATGCGCGCCCGTAGGAAACCATTTTCCGACAACTAAAACTATGCGCGCATCAATACCCGTAATTTCTTTCGGGATCTCAATATAATTTACGCCACCATACAAACCACCTTTTTCTTTGGGTTCGTTATGCCAGTTGATACGAAAAAGATTCAGGGGGTTAAGCTCCCAGAGACCAATATTTTTGAGTTTATTTTTTACTTTGTCAGGAATAAGTCCCGGATCTCCCATCTGAGCAAATGTAGGCAGCACAATTCCTTTTTCACGAAAACGTTCAACAGCTTTTTTTCGAGCGGATGCATCAACAACTTTATTTTCAATTTTTATCATATTAGATTTTTTTGACGAACAAAGGTAAATAAATAATCTATTATTATGACTATTCCCGTCTATGGTTTGTGGTCAGGGCTGCTGGTTTAGTTAATGTTCATGGTCAATAGAGTTAAAAGCCCAATGACGGCAAACACAAAAACGAACGCACAAATCTCCGAGCAGAGGGCGGCGCAATTAATTATTTTTTTATTAATAAAGATTCCCCGCTGCTTCCATCAATATTTTAAGGCTTGCAGCTTCTTCAAGATCAACTTCTTTTTTGCTGTGATCGAAAGCTATGGCTTCTTTCGGAATAAAATCATCCTTTAAAAAAATAATTTTTATTCTCTCCGTTTCATATTCGTACACATCTTTAGCTTTTGTCAGCGTTGTGATGCTGCCATTATTTTTAGAGATCAATACTGTATTATCTTTTAGTTTGCTCAGCATAAATCCATGATCGGTTTCATTAAAGCTTTTTGAGGAAAGATAAAATTTAGGTTTGTCTTTATAAGGCGCTCCGTTTGAAGGACAGAAAGTTGTGCAGTTTCCGCACTCATTGCAGAAATCGGCAATATTTAATATCTGGTATTTTTGATTGATTTTTATTTCTGTTGTTTTTTCAAAAGAAAATGAATCCCCTGCAAAAACCACTTTCCACACAGGTGTTACCGAAGGAGTGCTTTGATAATAATAATTGGCCCTGTTAGGACAAACAGTCACACAAACACTGCATACATCATTGCAATAAAAACAGCGTGATGCTTCTTCAACAGCCTGTTTTTGATTTAATGCCGAGGTGATAATATTGAAATTTTTTCTTTCGTCACCTGAAATAGTTTCAGGATGTTTTGTTTTTATGCACTTAGATTTTCGTAAAATATAATCTTTATGCTGCATTGATTTTTCAGGGCTTGTAGGATCAAATGAAATGTTTACACCTGCTTTTTTTGCAATCTGCGCTGCAGCTTTTCTCCCGTCACCAACTGCTTTCACAATTGTTGCAGCACCACGCATAGCATCGCCACCGATAAAAACATTTTTAATTTTTGTTTCAAACGATTCAGTATTTGTCTTTAAGAATTCTTCAGAAATAAAATCAATTTCTGTTTCTTGTCCAAGTGCCGGAATCAAAGTATCCACAGCTATTTCGAATTCAGATTTTTTTATTTTAACAGGTTTAGGACGAGTATCATTTTGTTCCTTCACAAGTTTCATCCTGCAACAAATCAGGTGAGTTATTTTTCCTTTCTTTGTAATGATTTTTTCAGGAGTCACCAGTTCCTGTAATTCTATTCCCTCTTCAAACAGTTCTTTCACCTCTTCCACATCCGCAGGCATTTCATTGCGTGAACGGCGATACAAAACTTTTACTTTTGCATCTTTATCTGACAACCTGTATGCACTACGTGCCACGTCCATAGCAGTGTTCCCGCCTCCGATGATGATAATGTTTTTCCCTAATTCAAAAGTATTTCCTTTTTTTACAGCATTCAGAAAATCAAAAGCATTTAATACACCATTGGCTTCTTCGCTTTCCATGCCAAGGTTTTTAAAACGCTGAGCTCCGGCAGCAATGTAAATAAAATCATGCGATTTTTGTAATTCAGCAAATATTTTTTTATCAATTTTAGATTCATAAAAAATATTAACACCGAGTTTTTCTATGCGCTGAATATCTTTTTGAATGGATTCGTATTTCAGCCGGAACGCCGGAATAGCTTCAGAAACCATACCTCCGGGAACAGCTTTTGTTTCAAAGACGTCCACCTCAAAACCGGCAAGCTTTAAAAAATAAGCACAGGAAAGTCCTGATGGCCCGGCTCCGATGATGGCCACTTTCTTCCCAACAGGCGCATTCAAAGTCACATCATGTTTCAATTCCTTCTCTACAACGAAGCGTTTGATTTCCCTGATCTGTAATGCATCGTCATAATTAATCCTTGAACATTTTGTCTGGCATAAATGATCACAGACCATTCCAAGCACATTAGGGAAAGGATTTTTCATCATGATCACATCAAAAGCTTTTTGAAAATCCCCCTCCGATGTGTAATACAGATATTCAGGAATGTCCTGATTAGTGGGGCATGTATCCACACAAGGTGCGTGAATACAATCAAAAAATTCAAGTGATCGGTTTGTTTTTATGGATGGACTAAAATACGGATCTCTTTTATATGAATCATTTTTAAGAACGTCTAAAGTATATTGATCAAGATATTTTATGTCATTTGAAAATTCCGCAATGCCTGATTCACGAATGTTTTCAATGTATTGAAGTAACCGTCCGTAACCTCCTGGCCTAAGAATATCGGAGCAAACAGTCACCGGTTTAAATCCGCATTTTAAAATGTCAACGATATTAAAACAATCAGCACCGGCGCAAAATGAAATATCAAGCCTGCCAATAAATTCGTGTTGTAATTTTTGCGCCACATGAATACAGACGGGATGCAGAGCGCGTCCACTCATGTACATCATTTTCTCTGCTTCAGGAAATACATCTTTATTGTTAACGCTTTCCAACGTGTTGGTGAGTTTCAGGCCGAAATGAACTTTATTTTTATCCGCTGCTTTTTGCAGAGAGTTAATTAATTTGATGGCGTCAGGAAATTTTAAATCGTGTTCGAAAGCAAGATCAGGCACTTCCGTTTTAAATCCTAGTTTTGTGTTGAGAATATTTCTTAATTTTTCTGCACCAAGCAAAGTTGGATTGAGTTTAATAGTGGTGTTTAGTTTCTTTTCGTTGATCAGATAAAGCCCAATGTTTTCAATTTCTTCAGGCGGACAGCCATGCATGGTCGAGAGGGTGATGTTGTCTGAAATGCAATCCGGAATTTCGATTTCAGTGATAGAAGGATAAAATTCTTTAAGTATAGATATGCAGATATTTTTTTCAACACAGCAATTCTTCATTTTTTCAAAAAACCACTGCACATTTTCTTTCAGGATACCTTCCATATTATAACCAACACTCATATTGAAAATCACACCAATATCTTTATTGGAGGCCCATCCGAACTTATGTTTCAGAAGGTGAATTAAAATCCATGCTTTCAGATATTCGTCGAATGATTCATAAATCTTCAGTTCCTGTGACCATTCGCAATTGTAGCCTTCATCCTGCATATCGATACAAGGCTTGGAAACATTGAGTTCGTCGAGTGTCTGAACGGTTTTTAATTCCATGTATCTTGCACCACAAAGCCAAGCTACAATAATATTCTGTGCCATTTGTGTGTGCGGTCCGGCAGCCACTCCAATAGGGGTTTCCAGCGTTTTACCATATCGCTGCATCCGGAATTTATCATCTGGTTTTGGAACAAAAAATAATTCTTCGGGAATACCGAAGATCTCTTTTCGTTCGGAATATTCTGAAGAAATAATCTGAAATAATCTGTTGATCGGTATTGGTGAAAATCTGTCGCTCATGCCCGATTTTGTATTAACCTTCAATTTTTTAATTTTGTAAAGTTAAGATAAAATCCAAAACCCAAAGAAATTGAGCAAAGAGAAACTTGTTTCAGTAATAATACTTGCCGCCGGAAACTCAGAACGCATGGGCTTTCCGAAAGCATTGCTGAAATGGAACGAACGAATTACTTTTCTGGAAAAAATTTGCAATGAATATGCAGCCTTTGGTTGTGAGGAAATTATTCTTGTCATAAATAAAGACTTGTCAAACCTTATCTTGAAAAAGCATTTGACACTTCCTAAAAACCTTTCTATTGTTGTAAATGAACAATTAGAACTTGGCAGAATGTATTCAATGTTTCTTGGTGTAGACAAATGGAACCATCAGGGGTTTTGCTTTGTGCAGAACATAGATAACCCTTTTGTGAACGCAGATACCTTGAAAAATATTTTCATGAACAGAAATGAGGATCATGCTATAGTGCCCGTTTGTGGGGGAAAGCGAGGGCACCCTATATTGATCAATAAAAAAATTGCTGATAGGATTTCCGCATTGAAATTTTTTGATCTCACACTTAAAACACTAATCAACGAAAGCGGCATTACTGAAGTTCCTGTGAATGATTCAGGAATTTTACAAAACATTAACACTCCCAATGAGTATAAAAATTTATTTCCTGATATAACGACCTGATTCCATATTCTTTTCTTTTTCAGGTAATTTACAGTGTATAATAATGGAATTATACGTAGATTTGTTATGCTAATTCAATAATTTTCATTTACTCAGGCAACCAAAATAGTTTTTTCAAGTCTACAATGTAAACCGGGTTTTTAATGACAGATGATGCAGATATCATAAAAGGGTGTATCAGGGAAGATCGGTCTTCGCAGGATAAGCTGTATGATACGTATGCATCAACGATGTATGGATTGTGTCTGCGATATTGCAGCAACCGGGATGAGGCGAAGGATGTGTTGCAGGATGGATTCATCAAGGTATTTAAAAGCATCGGGAAATTTAAAAATCAGGGTTCTTTGGAAGGCTGGATTAAGCGGATCATGGTCAATACTGCTTTGGATCAGTTTCATAAAAGGCAGAAGGAATTCAATCATACCAGTTTTGATGACATTAACGAACTGACCATTGAAACGGTTGAAGTTACGGTGCAAAATGAAGGAGAGATCAGCGAAAGTGAACTAATGGTAATGATACAGGACTTACCCAAAGGTTATCAGATGGTGTTTAACCTGTATGCGATCGAAGAATATTCACATAAACAAATTGCAGAAATGTTGAATATTTCAGAAAGCACATCCAAGACCCAGTTATTCAAAGCCCGCAGCTTGCTGCAGAAAAAAATAATTGAATTACAAAGAAAAAATGTGTTAGCAATATGAACGAAAACCAAAACAATATTGACAGCCTTTTCAGAAATACTCTGAAAACATACAGGGAGGAGCCACCTGTTGATGTCAAGGGAAATATCCATAAAAAACTGGATGCTTCCTATATGAAGAAAGGTTTCTTTACGGGTAAAAATTTATTTTTATCAGGTTTGATTATTGCTATTTGCACTGCAGGCGCCAGTCTCTTTTTCATCTGTGCTATAAACGACTCATCGGCTTCAAAAGTTTATGCAAAAGAAATTATTTACCCCAATCATAAAAACATAGAAAGGAATATTGATGATGCAAATTTACAGATTGCGCAAAATAATATTTCAAATAATGCAATCGCTGAAAACCACAATAATCCTGCTGATCAGAAAATCTTAAGTCAGAACTCAAACACACAAAATCAGAATAATTTCAATAAACTGATATCTCAAAACAAAGAAGGTAATGGTAATGTTGGAAAAATAAATTCAGCTACAAATTCTTCGACAGAAAAATATTCTTCTGTGAAAAACAATCAGCAAAATAAAACGAATACCACCGCTGAAAACAAACAGCAAAGCAAGATAAACCCTGTTGCTGATAATAACAGTACTTCGAAAACAAATTCTTCTGCAAATAATAATCAGCAAAACAAAACCAATACTTCTAGTGAAAATAATCAGCAAATAGCAGATAACAATCAACAATCAACGAACAACAGTCAACAAGGCAACACGGTTAATGCTGATAATAAAATCACAGATAACAATTCTGCAACGAATTCTTCAGGTAATACAAATCCTACAAATAATACTGAAAAAACTGTACCTAACCAAACCAATCCTGATAATTCTTCAGCGAAGACGGGCCCAAACACCAATCCGGATAATGCAAAATTATCTTCATCAAATGCAAACGATCAGTCTGAAACAACGAATATTGTGAATGCAGGTAAGGGCGAAAAGAAATTAAAAGAAAGTAAACTCTCTGTTGATGCCTTTGTATCGCCATCTTTTATTATGTCTTCAGAAGCTAAGACAATTCCATCGGATTATGGAAGCGTTAACAAAAAATCTATGATTTCTTATAACTGGGGCATTGAAGCAAAATATGATCTGAATAGTAATTTTTTCCTGCAGACTGGTGTAAACTATAGTGTTTATAAGGATAAGATAAACTATGATGTTAAATTTCTGACCTCTCTTGACACAACAGAAAGCCACTGGACTTATCCGACTCATACCATTGCAATTGACAGCACGTATCAGGATTCTGTAGGGGGTATCTGGATTCATGATACAATCTATCATACAATAACAGATACTTCTTGGCTACATAAGGCTGATTCGACTTTTTATAAAAATAACGGCAAAACCGTTAATACTATTAGCTATGTTGAATTCCCGTTTTTAATAGGTTACACGTTCATTAAATACAATCTTACATTCAGAATAACCACAGGGATATCTTATGGCATTTTAAGAGGCACATCATGGAAGCCTGATATTCCGCTGATTTCGAGTAATAGTACCCAAATATTAGGCGAAGTCTGGAAGAAAAATATTTACAATTATATATTGCGCGTCGGATGCTTTTATTCCCTCAACAATAAGTTGAGCGTGTTTGCGCAGCCTTCATTAAAATTAAATTTAAATTCTTTATTTGACAAAGAGTTCACCATGGCAAAGAAATACCAGATGCTTGGTTTAAATATAGGACTGAATTATAAATTATAATTTTCTCAGGTGACCTTTTCATAAAGCGACACCCAACGTATATAAATAAAAAAGAAAATCTGAATTAAATGAAAAAAACACTGCTTTCAATTCTCACATTAACCTTCACTATTGTTTTAAACGCGCAAACATGGACTATTTTGAACAGCGGGTCCACCAGTAATCTTAAAGGGATTCATTTTCCGACAACTTTGTCGGGCTATGCCGTGGGTGACAATGGAACAATACTAAAAACCATTGATGGCGGAACCACATGGACAAACTTAACCACCGCCTTTCCTGGTGACTGGTTTTGGGATGTGCATTTTACCAGCGTTGATACAGGTTTTGTTGTCGGCGAAACGGACCCCGGCATGAATCCCAGCGGACTGGGACTTATTATTAAAACTATTGATGGCGGAGCCAGCTGGACAACATTAGTATCCGGTTTATCCTCGCCTCCCCGCGACCTCTTTGTGGTGAATAAAGATACTATTTTTGCATGTGGCGGAGCCGAACAGACTTACAGCAGAATAGCAAAATCAATAGATGGGGGCACAACGTGGACGCAGATCGGAACACCAGAACTGGATGCAATTACAGGTGGTATGTATTTTCTTAATTCCAACGTGGGCTTTGTTGGTCAGTATATATTTACTGCTTATGCGTCTTATCTGAACACAAATGATGGTTCTACTTTTTCTGTTTATAATATTCCATCCAGCGGAGGTTACTGGAATTTCGCCTCAGATTTTCCTGATGCATCCCATGGTTACTTTACCCGTTCTACTTATGTTGGCAGCGACTCTGTGTATTTAAGAAGGACAAATGACGGGGGAACAACCTGGAACGAAAGTGTCATTCCTGCTTTCACTGGAAGTATATATGGCCTTGACTTTGTGGATGCTTCTACGGGTTATATTGTGGGTTCGTCAGGAGTAATAAGAAAAACAGCTGATGGAGGTAGCATCTGGAGCGCCCAAACATCGAACACTACACAGGATTTGCGATCAGTTTGTTTTGTAAACCAAAACCTTGGATTTGCTGCCGGAGCAAATGGCACTATTCTTAAATGTGCCATACCGGTGGGCATTTCAGAAACAAATTCACCAAATGAACCTGTGATGATTTATCCAAATCCCTCAACAGGAGTTTTTCAGATAAATAATATTTGTAAAATAACAAATGTATCTGTGTATAATCAAATGGGTGAGATGCTGATTTCAAAAAATGATTTCATGAATTACAGCACACTCGATTTATCATTATTTGCTGATGGCCTTTATACGATCTTAATCAGAAGTGATAAAGGAAATCAATCATTACAGGTGTTAAAATGTAAATAAATCTTTTTCTCAGGCAACCTTTTATTAAAAACAGAGTCTTGTAATAAAGAAAACCAAATTTAAATATTATAACCAAAAACTAACATTATGAAAAAACTTTTTATCACCCTCACAGCCCTGTTTGCAATGACTTTCGTTGCAATGGCTCAGACAACGCCTGTTATTATTAGCGGGCATGTAACTAATTTATCATCTGTTCCCATCCCGAATCACACTGTTTGGATGTCATCAGACTCTATGGGTGGATTCTTTTACTACAATTCCGAGATTACGGACGTAAATGGATTTTATGCTGACACCGTGCAGGTGCCTAATGCCGCACTTCCTGTAACTTTTTGGGTCTATACATCAGATTGCAACAGTGCGTATGTAGGTTATCAGGGAACTTCTTCGGGCACACCAATCGTAGCAGATTTCAGTATTTGCGACTCCATTGCCCCCAGCAGCTGCGCAGCTTCTTTTGTAGCATATCTTGATACTGTTGGAGGATCACAATATTCCTACAGTTTCTATGATTATTCAAATCCTGCAGGCGGAACCATTACCAGCTGGCAATGGAGTTTTGGAGATGGCACAGGATCAAACGTTCAATATCCCACACATCAGTTCGGTGCAGGCACATATACTATTTGCCTGACAATAACAACTGATCTGGGCTGTACTTCAACTGTTTGCGACAGCATTGTCGTAGGCAATAATCCATTTTGCTGGTCATACTTTAATTACCAGTCAAGTGGCGGAAATATGACTTTTGCATTCCAGGCAATCACAGGCTATACAATGCCTACAGTTTACACCTGGGATTATGGTGACGGTACTATCATTGGTCCGGGTAATTATCCGAACACGACTTATACTTATACCACCAGCGGCTATTATAATGTATGTCTTACTACTCAGGATTCTACCGGTTGCACTTATACTTCATGCCAGAATATTTATGCAGGCACCACTCTGTCATGCAGCGCAAATTTCTATCTGTATCCTGATACTTTAACACAGCATCTTTACTATGCAGTGAATATGGCTTATGGAACACCTCCATTAACTTATCTCTGGAGTTGGGGTGACGGATCAACCAGCACCGGCCCGTATCCAAGCCATATTTTTGCTACTGCAGGTTTCTATACAATCTGTCTGACTATTGCTGATACAATAGGCTGTACAAGTACTTTCTGCGATTCTGTTAACATACAAAAATCAGGTAATTCAATGGTGGCAATTAATGTGATCGCTCCCGGAACCACAGGAATCAGTGAAGTTCCTACTAATGATTCATTCCTGATTTATCCGAATCCAGCACAAAGCACATTGTACCTTGAAAACATCAGTCGCAATGCAGAGATCAGTATTTTTGATTTCAGCGGAAGGAATGTGATGAACGTAAAAGGCACTACAACTATTGATATCAGCGGTCTTACCAAAGGTGTTTATTGCATGAGGTTATCTGATAAAAACGGATTTACTGTGAGAAGATTTGTGAAAGAATAATTGGTTAATGATTGATTAAAAGAGGTTGTCTCTAAAAGGCAGCCTCTTTTTTATTTATATTTGTGTCGTTCAAAAAATAATCTGTTGAAAATCCTTTCCTTCAAATCCAATAATAAAACATTAACAGATCAGGCGCAGGCAATCCGCACACATGTTTTTGTAGAGGAACAAAAGGTGGATCCCGCTTTGGAATATGATCAATTCGAAGAGATCTCCACGCATTATCTCGTGCTTGATGATGAAAAGCCCATCGCTACTGCCCGCCGGAGAGAAACGGAAAAAGGCATTAAACTGGAACGTTTTGCCGTACTGCAGCAATACCGCAATCAGGGAATTGGCGGGCTTATTCTTGAGAAAGTTCTTAAAGAGGTATTGCCATTAAATAAACCTGTATATTTGAACTCCCAGCTGATGGCCGTTCCTTTTTACGAACGCTATGGCTTTGTTAAATCAGGAGACCCCTTTATGGAAGCAAATATGGAACATTACAGGATGTTGTTTGTTGATAAACTGTGATGCCATGAACCCAATGTATTTATCAAATGAAATTTCCACCTGAAACATTTAGTCATACGTCTTTTAATTGATTGATTTGATGTTTGATTTCTCTAATGAACAGGTTGCTGTTAAAAAAAACACTTGCAAACGCGTCACTTATTTTGTATATTTATGCTCAGAAAGTACTTAGTTTTTAGTCTCAAAGCCTGCAAGCATGAGAAAATACAATGAATACCGGAATCATTAAATATGGCAGATTAATTGTTCTCTTCCTAATCATTTTCTTCGGGGTTCAGAAAAACTATGTCTTCTCGCAATGCCCTCAACTTTATGATGGCACAGGCACCCTAAGCAGCAATCCATACTGGATCGATTGTGTTCCGGGTGATTACACTTTATTCATTCAATCCAATCAGAATATTGGTCCTTATACTGTTGATTGGGGCGATGGCAGCCCTGTAAGCACGGGCTCGTCCCTCGTTCCGCCGGCCAGCGTTGATCATATTTATACAGCCACTATTGATACGTTTATTGTTACGTTCACAGAAACCAGCACCGGTTGTGTGATTACCGGAGTGGTTGTGATGGAACGGACCCCCTCGGCATCTATTCAGATACCCGTCGGAGACCCCGTATATGGCTGCACACCGGCCACATTTAATTTTATTAATGCAAGCACCAATATTTCTCCCACTACCACATTTACCTGGGATTTCGGTGACGGAAGCTCCGTAGAGGTTTATGATTACACTAATCTGGGGCAAACAGTTTCACATACCTATCTTCCGGGGACCGCCAATTGTAATGTAACAGTCACGCTCACGGCGGTAAACTATTGTAACCAGATCACTCCATCCAGCAATACTTATTATCCTATTCAGGTCTGGGATATTGATGATGCTAGCATCACCGCTTCGAATACTTTATTATGCTATCCCGATACCACTGTTTCTTTCACTAACACAACCGATCGGAATTGTTATGCATATGGCAACACAGCTCAACGTTTTGAATACTGGAACTTTGGTAACTACTGGGGCGTGGGTCACGATTCTATTGTCGGTTGGCGTCCCTGGTCTCCTCCGAACTGGGGAGCCATTGTGATGAACTATCCGGGCATAGGTGTGTATAATGTAATGTTGATCGATAGCAGCTATTGCGGATTAGATACAGCTTATATTACGGTGGTGATCGTTCCTCCTCCCGTAGCCGGATTATCTGCAAGTCCTGACAGCATTTGCGAAGGGCAAAGTATTACTTTTACCAATCATACTGCTGGAGGCGCCAATTCTTTTTTATGGCATTTTGGTAACGGAAACACCAGCACTGCGGCCAATCCCCCTCCGCAAACATATAACACAGCAGGGGTTTACAATGTGGTGCTGGAAGTAAATATTACCGGTGGCACGCCGTCATGTTATGACAGCGACACTATACAAGTGACCGTCCTGCCTGCACCCCATGCGCTTTTTACTACCAGTAATAATGTTGCCTGTGATTCTTTGACAGTGATTTTTACTGATCAATCTACATCAGGTTCACCAATTATTACCTGGAACTGGACTTTTGGCAATGGAAATTACAGTTCACTGGCGAGTCCACCACCACAGTTCTACAATGTGCTGGGCACACATAATGCCTCCTTGACAGTGACTGCTCAAAATGGATGCAGCGATACGGAAATTCATCCGATAACAATTCATCCTTCACCACATGCAGCATTTACGGCTGCCAATGTTTGTCTCGGACAACTGGCACACTTCACCGACATCTCAACAGTGAGTGTGGGCACCATCACCGGCTGGCATTGGGTGTTTGGCAACGGACAAACCAGTAACCAGCAAAACCCCAATACCACCTATACCACACCGGGAACAGTCAGTATAATTCTTACCGTTTCCACTGCTTATTGCTCGAACAGCGATACCATGGTGCTGGTGATAGAGCCATTACCAACTCCCGCATTCACGCCAAGCACTAATATCGGTTGTCCTCCTTTGACAGTTACTTTTACGAACAATACAACTGGTGCAACCACTTATAACTGGAATTTTGGCGATGGAACTTATTCATCACTGGCGAATCCTTCACACATCTTTACGAATTATTCCCCTGCAGATATTGTTTACCATGTGAAGTTAATTGCTCATTCAACATTTGGCTGTAAGGATTCCATTTCACATGACATTACCATTCATCCTCTGCCGCATTCCAGTTTTTATTCCAATGCAGTTCCCGGATGCAGCCCCCTCACAGTAAATTTCACTAATTCATCTGTCGGTTCCGTTTCGCAGATCTGGGATTTCGGTGATGGTACACCAAACTCTACTGCTGCAAATCCTACACATACCTTTGTGAACGATACTACATTCATTCAATTCTTCGAAGTGCATCTGATCGCTCTGTCTTCTTTTGGTTGCGCTGATACCTCTTCGCAATTTATAACAGTGTATCCTAACCTCGATTATCAGATCATTGTTTTGCCCGATACTTCTTGTCATCCTTCGAATGTGTCATTATCAGCAACACCCGGTGGCATTAGCTATAACTGGAATTTTGGTGACGGATATGTGCTCACAGGCGGTGCAAACGTATCGCATATTTATACAAATTTGAGCAATCACGATACAACATTTACGGTAACACTTATCACTACTTCATATTTTACATGCCTTGATACTTCAACTGAAATAGTCGTGATCAATCCATCACCCACAGCAAGTTTTAACATTGCATCTGCTACAGGCTGCACACCATTTACTGTTACTATTTCCAATCAATCGATAGGAGCATTACATTATTCCTGGCGCTTTGGTGACGGCACTAACGATACAACTTCCAGCCCCGTATTTACGCATAATTATATCAATACCATCAGTACACCCAGCAATTATAATATACGGCTTATTGTGAAAAATGCTTATGGTTGTGCTGATACATTAATAAAACAGATCACCGTCTATCCTGAAGTGGTAGCACAGTTTACTTCTGACACAGCGGGATGTTCGCCCTATAATGTGCAGTTCACGGATCAGTCAATAGGCTCTTCATATTTTCTTTGGAATTTCGGAGACGGTAACTCTACCGCTGTCCAAAACCCATCGCATCAATATATAAACCCAAGTTCAAATGACACAATATATCATGTCATGTTTATTCCTATATCAGCCTATGCTTGTCGTGATACGGCCTATAGAAATATTACCGTGTACGCTCTTCCTCATGCTCTATTCACTGTCTCGCCTGGCTCTCAGACTTATCCAAACACCACAGTTATGATTAATAATCTCAGCACATCAGGCAGTTGGAATTACTTATGGGATTTTGGCGACAGCACGACTACCACGTTGAACCAACCGATTATGCATACATACAGCACTTGGGGAACATATACCATCACTTTAATTGTCAGTGGAACTCATTGTTCTGACACGATTTCGCAAACTATTCAGATTATTGCACCGCTTCCTATTGCAGCTTTTGACTCCTCAGCTGAAGGTTGCTCTCCGCTCACTGTAACGTTTGTAAACCATAGCCAGTTTGCTACTGACTATTTATGGGATTTTGGAGATGGTAACACTTCTACTGTGGAAAATCCTTCGCATACCTATGTGACTCCGGGTGTTTACATAGTTCAACTCACAGCCGCCGGCCCCGGTGGTCAGAACGTGGCAGCAAATGTGTCGGTCACTGTGTTCAAAATTCCAACAGCTCTTTTTACTGTAGATCCCACAATAGTTATTCTTCCCGATCAACCGGTTCATTGTTATAACCTTTCATTAAATGCAGTGTCTTATTTGTGGAATTTTGGCGATGGCGCTACTTCAACAGATGTCAATCCCATTCATCAATATACGCAGGTAGGAGTATATGATATTACGTTGCAGGTGACCTCGGAACATGGTTGCGAGGATGTGTATGTGCTGCAAAGCGCAGTAACTGCCAAAACGAGTGGTAACATAATTTTCCCGAATGCATTCACACCTAATTCCACGGGTCCCAACGGAGGTTATTTTTCTAATCTGGAGCATAACAATGATGTGTTCCATCCGGTTTGTGAGGGAGTGGAGAAGTACAAACTAAATATTTTCAACCGCTGGGGTGAACTTATTTTTGAAAGCACTGATGTAAATATTGGATGGGATGGCTACTACAGAGACAAACTATGTAAACAGGATGTGTATGTGTGGAAAGCCATCGGAAAATTCAGTAATGGCGATCTGTTTACCATGGCCGGAGATGTAACATTGTTAAAATAAAATGATAAAAAGAATTTTACATATTGCGACATTATTTATTTTGCTGATTTTCCTGGCAAAGACCTCCTCTGCCCAGGACCCGCAGTTTTCTCAGTTTTATGCTTCGCCTTTATATTTGAGTCCTGCCTTTGCGGGATCAACGGCCGGCAGCCGACTGGTGATGAACTACCGTGATCAGTGGCCTCAAATACCGGGCAAATTCACTACTTATGACTTTTCATTCGATCATTATTTTGCCGGAATCACATCAGGTATTGGTCTGTTATTAATGCGCGACCAGGCAGGAACAGGCAGGCTCAGCAGAAATCAAATAGGTTTGCAGTACGCCTATGCAATTACAATAAATCCCAAATGGCAGATACGACCGGGGGTTCACTTCTCAAGAGTTTATCAGTCCTTCGATTTTGACAGGCTGACCTTTGGCGATCAACTTTCCTTATCTGGTAATTCTTCAACCTCAGTGGAAATTGAACCCATGCCAAAAGTAGGATATTTCGATGCAGCCGCTTCAGTGATGGGTTATTCGGAAAAGAAATGGATTGGCGTAACTGTGGATCATCTGATGCGTCCAAACCAATCATTTGAGATAGGCGAGGAGAGTATTGTTCCCATTAAATTAACAGTGTTCGGCGGAATAAAAGTGAAACTGGATAAAACAAAGAAACGAATATTAAACGAGGAAAACATTACTGTTTCGGCGCTATATCAATCGCAGGGAAAATATGATCAACTGGATTTAGGATTTCATTATGTGAAAGCACCTTTATTGATTGGCTTATGGTATCGTGGAATTCCTTTATTCAAAGCCTATAAAAGAGGGTATGCAAATAACGATGCCTTAATTTTCCTTGCCGGATTGAAAATAAAAAACTTTACCTTGGGATATAGTTATGATGCCACTATATCACGATTAAAGGCAAGCACTGGCGGTGCACATGAATTATCCATAAGTTTGAAGATTAACCAATCACCGCGTAAAAAGAAACCAACAGATGTTCCCTGTCCTGAATTTTGAAATTTTTTACTTACTCCTGAAATAAAAATCCCTACCGAATAATATGGCAAGGTTTCTTTGGCGGAGAGACTGGGATTCGAACCCAGGATACCCTTTTGAGGTATACACACTTTCCAGGCGTGCGCCTTCGACCACTCGGCCATCTCTCCTTTACTTAGTCGTTATATCCAAGATCAGTAAAAATCTTTTTTAACCTCCTTCTTCCTGCGGAACTTTTATTATATTTTTCCCGCTTTCTTGCTAACAATTCTGATTCGCATTTTTCTTCATATATAACTTCCCATGGTCGGTATTTTTTAGTACTAGTAACACTACCGGAGTTGTGTTTTACTGAACGCTCCAATACGTTTGCCGAAAATCCGACATAAGATTTCTTGAAATTTTTACTATAAAGAACGTATACACTCCACACTCAATTAATTCTTTGTTCAACACTTTTTCGCGTCTCTCTTGTGAGACTCAGTGCGCCTTCGACCACTTTCGCCTCTTCAGGTGAGACCTCGTCCCGATTTTCGGGACGGGCGACCATCTCTCCAGAAGGACTGCAAATGTATAAATATATTTTAAATTTTTCACAACGCTGTTAAGTATATTCCCCTTGCACTCCCTTTGTGTGAAATATTTTTGGCTAAAATCTTTTCTGTATAATATTTCTATCTTTGAAATCATAATCTTATTCAAATGAAAAAACTCATCATACTATTTCTCATTGTCAACTGTTCACTATTCACTGCTAACTGCCAAACCTGGCAGGACTCTTACAAGACGTTCATGCAGGATTTTCAGGAACAGAATTTTGCAAAAGCTGTCGTCAGTGGAAACAAAACCCTGGAACTCATGGGTAAGAAGGACACAAATTATGTGAAGATTCTCAGGTACGTGGCCTACGCTTATTATGGTACGCAGGATTACAACAAAGCAGTCGAAACTTATGAAGCCACACAGGATCTGGCACGCACGCTGTATGGCACGGGAAATTATTTTTATATACAGGTCACTTTTAATTTAGCTGTCAACTATACTTACATCGGAAAATATTCTATGGCCTATCCGCTCATGAAAGAAGTGATAGATTTTATTGTGAAGGATCAGGGTAAGAACAGCATGGATTATGTGAACACGGCCAATCAGCAGGCCAACATCTACAATCTGGCTGGCAGCTACGAGAAGGCTGAAGAAATTTATCAGGATGTGTTTGAAGTGGTGAAGAATAATTACAAGGAAACAGATTCCCTTTATATGGCCACGGTGAATGTGATTGCGCCTTTTTATTATGCACATGGCATGTTCGACAAAGCCGAACCTTTTTATGTACACGCTGTGGAGCTGATGGAAAAAATGTATACCAAGCAATCCGTCAATTATATCGCATCGCTCAACAGTCTGGGCCAGCTCTATATCGCGGCAGGCATGTACGAAAAATCTGAAAAAACATATCTCGAATATCTTAATGTATGCGAAAAGTTCTACGGAAAAAACTCTGCCGATTATGGTACGGCACTAAACAATCTCGCCGTGACTTACGAGAAGCAGGAAAAAAACAAACAGGCTGAAGATGCATATATGCAATGCTTGAAGGTAAAAGAAAAAGTATATAAAAAAGAAAGCAGTTACTATGCTCTCACTCTTCTAAATCTTGCTGTGTTGTATGAAAACATGGGGCGTTACAAGGAAGCCGAAGATCTCCTGCAACAGGTTCTTGATATTTACAAAAAAATCTATGGCGAGAAAGATCCCAATTATGCCATTGCTTTAAGCAATATGTCAGGCATTTATTCCTCCGACGGAAAGTACAAGGAAGCCATTGACCTCTGCCTGAAAGCCATGGAAATTCAGAAAAATCTGTATGGCGAAAAATATGATGCTTACATAAACTCCCTGAATACGCTGGCTTTGCTCTATGAACAAACCGGTGATGATTCTGCAGCCATCGTACAATACGAAAAAGAAGTTTCTCTTCGTAAGGAAGTTCAGGGAGACAAACACGCTGATTATGCAGTAGCAATTTACAATCTGGCTAATGTGAAAGCCCACAAAGGCGATTATGCGGAAGCAGAAAAATTACTTGATCAGGCATTAAGTATTCAGAAAGCTACCGTGGGGGAATTTCATTCTTCTTATGCCAACACGCTCAACAGCCTTGCAGGGCTTTATTCTTCCATCGGCAACTTTGAGCTTGCCGGTGAAACTTATGAGCGCTGCAGAAAAATTTATGAAAAAATTTATGGCGACATGCATCCCGAATACGCCACCTTCCTTTGCAACGAAGGATTGTTCTATTATGAATCGGGCGACTATGATAAAGCGGAGACGGTGCTGAGAAAGGCATTAAACATTGAGTATAATGCCTTCGGCAAGGATCATTCGGACAATGTGTATGTGCTCAGCAACCTCGCCAACACCATGTTATCAAAGGGAAACAACCAGCTTGCAGAAGAGTATCTTTTGGAATCTGTTCGCATCACCAAAGAAAAACTGGGCGTGGAACATCCCAATTATGCTGCTGCTTTACTAAGCCTTGGCGTTTTTTATTATGAAACCGGCAACTATGATAAATGCGAAAAAAATTATACGGAAGTGCTGGAGAAATACAAAAAGATTTATGGAGAGAAGAACAGCAACTACGCCACGGTGCTGAATGATCTGGGCACGATGTATCTTTCAAAAGCTACTATCACCGAAAATATTTCGGATGCAAATCTATGGACGAATAAAGCGGTTGAATATTTTGCTCAGGCGCTGAAAGTGGACAGCATCTCAGTTGGGCTCTCTCATCCCGATTATGCCATGCATCTGAACAACCTTGCCGAACTCTACCGCAACACAGGGCAAAACGAAAAAGCCGAACCCTTATATTTAAAGTGTATTGAGATCGAGAAAAAAGTTTTCGGCGAAAATTATCCGGGCACTGCCGTTACGTATCACAACCTGGCTCTGCTTTATAACGGAGAAATGAAACTTGATAAAGCCGAAGAGTACTGCATGAAATCACTGAAATTAAAACAGGCTGTGTTCGGTGAAAACAATCCTGTATGTTCCGAGACGATGTTCAGCCTTGCTTATATTTACGAATGCGAAAAAAAATATGCTAATGCCGAAAAGCAATACAGCAAGGCGATGGAACTGGATCATCAGCTGATCAAAAACAATTTCGCCTTTCTGTCTGAAACAGAAAAATCTCATTATCTGAAAACTATTGCCAGCAATAACGAAATGCTGACTGCCTTCGCCATGAAGAGTAAAAGCACCAATCCCGATATCACGGGACTGGTATTTAACAACGAACTGATCAACAAAGGAATTCTTTTGCGCTCTTCAGGTAAGATGAAAAACGCCATCCTTAACGGAAACAATCAGGACCTTATTGACAAATATAATCAGTGGATCGGGATGAAGCAGCAGCTGGCGAAACTGAATTCTCTTCCTGCAAAGGACCGCTACCAGGATGTGGCAGCCCTCGAAGAGCAGGCCAACACGCTGGAAAAAGAACTGGTTTCGAAATCAGCGGACTTCAATAAGGAGAACGAAATTTTCAGTCAGGACTGGACCGCCATCAAAAAGAATTTAAAACCAAACGAAGCAGCTATTGAATTTACCAAGATCAATAACCGCCTGCTGAAGCCCGACAGCATTAAGAATGAAGACTATACCTATGCAGCTTTGATCATCAGGCCGGAATCAAAACAACCCGAAATGATTGCCCTGGTGGAAGAACAGCAATTGCAGAACTTAGTCAACAAGAAAGGCAGCAGCACCCCCGACCTTATTGCAGGCCTTTATTCACGGGGCATTCAGCCACTGAACACTAATGTTGTGATAACTAGCGATTCCCTTTTTACCATGATATGGAAACCCATGATGCCTTTTTTAAAGGGAGTGAAAACGGTGTACTATGCACCGGAAGGTATGCTGCACCAGATTGCTTTTTCAGCCATCCCCAATACAAAAGATACGCTCCTCTCCGATATGTATGATATGCGTTGTGTGGCTTCCACGGCTGTGCTCACCGAGATGAAGGCAGGCATTGGAAAGCCTGATAATCTCTGCCTGTTCGGAGGCATTACCTACGATGCAGATACCACGCAGATAAAAAAATTAGCTCTTCAGTATCAGAAAAAAAACAATGACGAACTGGCCATGTCACGTTCGTTCAGCACTGATAACACCCGCGGCAGCAGCTGGGTTTACCTGCCGGGTACGCTCACCGAAGTGCAAAACATCCAGACACTTTCCGAAAAGCAGAAAATAAAAACCATAATTTACAGCGGTGACAATGCTACGGAGGAAACCTTTAAATCCCTTTCGGGGAAGGCTTCTCCGGATGTGATACATATTGCCACGCATGGTTTCTTTTTCCCGAATGTTGATAAAAAGGAAAAACAAACAGGCGAAGAATCAGTGTACCGCATGAATGAAGATCCCCTGTTCCGCAGCGGTTTGCTGCTTGCCGGAGCCAATTACTCCTGGAAGGGAAAACCGCTAGCCGGTGTTGAAGACGGCATACTCACCGCTTATGAAGTGGGCAACCTGAACCTGGAAAACACCAAGCTGGTGGTGCTCTCCGCCTGTGAAACGGGGCTTGGCGACATCAAAGGAAGCGAAGGCGTGTATGGCTTGCAGCGTGCGTTTAAAATGGCCGGGGCAAAATATATTATTATGAGTTTATGGCAGGTGCCGGATAAAGAAACCGTGGAGTTTATGAAATTATTTTATACCAACTGGTTTGCCATGGGGGACATCCGCAAAGCGTTTACGGAGACCCAGCGCACAATGCGGAAGAAATATGCTCCTTATTACTGGGCTGCGTTTGTGCTCGTAGAATAAAAGAAAGTGTCTGATAAAAAAACAAATTATTTATATATGAGAAAACTCTTTTTTGTACTGTTCACTACTCACTGTTTACTATTCACTGTTAATTCCCTTCATTCCTTTTTATTTTTTCCCTCCTAAAGAAATATGCAATCCCACATTGATTCCAACACTACTGAATGGGAAATAAAATTTTAACTGTTTTTGTGGTACCGATGAATCAAAGGAACCTGTATCTTCAGTATAATTATCAAGATATTCTGTTTCTTTCTGGTAGGTTGTAAATGTAGACAGTTCATTAACACCATTATCCAAATATTTCGTGATCAATGATTTTTCAGGGGCCCAGCTTTGAGTGATGAAGCCTAGTTCCATATAAAAGCTATAGCGTTCATTGCATTTAAAATCTGCTCCCAGACCTGATGCAAACCCTAAGGAAATTCCACCTGAATATTTTGTAACTGTTTCCCATGAACCATTAGTTACCAAATACAAATCATCATACTTACGAATAGAATCAACTGTCAATTTTGCTCCTACACCAATAACCAGGCCCATCCTCATATATGGTCTTATTTTACCTTTACCAACGCTCATCCGTAAAGCAGGAGTAAATCGCAACATACGACCATAAGTACTTATTTCATTTATACTAATATATGTAGAAGAAATATCACTTTCTTTTCTTATAAATTTACCTCCATGCAAATATCCTATACTTAATTCAGCGCCCAGATTTTCAGAAAACATATAACCAAGTGTACCGCTCGCTTGAATTCCCTTTCCATAAGAGCCACTACCTTTCAATAGGTTGTAATTATTAGTATAGCCGGATCCATTATTATTTGCTGTTCCGGAATAATTAGTTATAGGCTGAACAGGAGCACCACAATATCCATAGCCTCCCCCCACAGTGATGAACGTGCCCTGCGCATGTATTTGTGTATCGAATATTACAGTAATTATAATCAGCACCAATGTTGTTTTTATTTTCATTTGGGGTTTTTTATTAATTTATTTTTTCTTGTGCTCCTGAATACTTCGCATTTTAATCCATTATCCTTCTTAATCCAATGTTCTATTGTTCAATTATTCTGCTGTTCCTTATACCTTTATCCCTCTATCCCCTATACCTACCAACTCATAACTTAAAACGCCCTACTCCTTCATATACTTCCTCACCACAACACCCTTTCCCTTTTTCACTTTCAACAAAATACATATCTATTTCTCCTTTGTTTTTTGCCTGGATTTTTCCTCGATAGTTGCAAACAAATTGTTCTTTCACGTGTTCATAGGTGGTCCCGGAAATGTTAACTTTTCCGACTTCTCCCGAAGACTCCATACGCGAAGCAATATTCACGGTATCTCCCCAGATATCGTATGCGAATTTTTTCAGACCTACCACACCGGCCACGACAGAACCTGTGTGAATACCCAAGCGTAATTCGAAATAGGATTCACCATTTTTCTTTCGTTCCTCCTTATATGTTTTCATGAATTGCTGTATCTCAAGGCTGCATTTAATAACATCCGAAGGATTTGTAGTATTAATTAACGGAATTCCGCCTGCACACATGTACGAATCGCCAATGGTCTTAATTTTTTCAATATTATATTTGCTTACAATCCGGTCAAATGCCTGGAAACAATAATCAAGTTCTTCAACGAGTTTTTCAGGGGAAAGTGTTTCGGCAATTTTAGTAAATTCTTTAAAATCGGTAAACAAAACGGTTACTTTTTCATATAATTGTGCATGAGTGTGCCCGTATTTCTTCAGTTCCTCTACAGTTTCCGAAGGCAATATATTCAGGAGTAATGTATCGGATTTTGCTTTTTCTGCTGCGATAATTTTGTTATCACGTCTTTTCTGAAGCAAGCTAAACAGAATGATCATTGTGAGTAAAATAACAAGTACAAATCCGCCAATGAAAGCATATTTCTCAGTTCTTTGTTGTTTTATTTCCAGTTCTTTTTTTGCCAGCTGAGTTTTCTGAATTTCCTGTTCTTCGTCAAAAACCTGTGCATTAAGATCTTTAAATAAAGTTTCATTCAGTAAATTACTTTTCTCAACAAAAAGTTTCAGATACTTATAGGATTCGGTCGTATTCCCCATCTTTTCATAAGCTTTGCTTAATATCAATGAGGCATTATCTTCCTCATGATAAATTTTTGAATATTCAAAATAAATTTTCCCGTATTCGATGGCCTGTTTATTATCACCTGTATTCAGGTAAAAATTTGAAACTCTTTCTAAAGAATTTCCAATGCCAATCTTATAATTTGATTTTTTTGAAATATTCAGAGCTTTCAAATAATACTTTATAGCATCATCATTATTTTTTCTTATTTCGTAAATATGCCCGATACCGAGAAGTGGATAATGAATTAGGGCATCATTGGGCTCATTTGAATATAATTCCAGGGATTTTTTATAATACGATAAAGCACTATCCAGTTCATTTTTATTAAAATAATAATATCCTATGGTGTAATATAAAAAATTTAAGTTCTTATTATTATTTCCTGTTTTTTTTGAAACATTTAATGCAATGTTTAAATAATAATAAGACTCTTCCAATTTATTATAAACTGTATAAAAAAATCCAATGTCAGTATAAGTTTTTAAAGAAGATTCGTAATCATTGTTTTCTTCCGATATTTCTATTGATTTAAAATAATAATTCAAAGCTTTTGAAGGTTCATTTTTATAATAAAACACTTCCCCGATTGCCCGGTAATTATCGGCAAGTTCTGGAGCATCGATGCTTTCCAGTATTTCCAATGAGTTATTTAAATAGTATAATGCTTTATCGTAACTGGCTTTGTTCTTGTAGGCAGTTCCCTTTTCATAGAATGCCATCACCAATCCCTTTAAATATTTATTTTTTACTGCCAGATCATATGCTTTATTCGAATATTCAATAGATTTATCAGGATTTATGTAATTTAAACTTTCTGCATTTCTTAAGTAACTATCTACACTTTGTTTATAATCCCCGGATTTTTCAAGTTTCACTTCCGATGTATCAACGCTATATTTCTGCGAAAAACAGATATTGTCAATTAAAATCAAAAGGAAGAAAAAGAGTATATATATTTTCCGAATCATAATATTATTTTTAATTTCAAACCATTTTCACTTTTCTCTGCCAACCCTCACCCCTGCCGGCAGGTAGGGCATTCCCCGTTTCCCCTTGTCGCCTACTTCTCACATTTCACTTCTCACGTTTTCCTTATTCTTTTATTCCTCTATACCTCCAAACTCCCAACCCATACGTCCAAACTCCTTATTCTTTCACAAACTTCTTCACCACAATTCCCTTTTCCATTTTCACTTTCACAAAGTACATCCCGCTTGCAAGCCCTGAAATATCAATAGTTGTAGACTTATCGTTTCCATTTATTCTTTTTATTATTTGTCCTTCGATATTTGAAATTTCTATTTCTGATTTTTGCAGGGTTTTAATTGTTAAATTATTGTTCGTGGGATTTGGAAAAATGTTTATTGCATATTCAGGTAAATGGTTTTCTTCAACAAATTCACCGCCATTGGTTGTTTTTAGAATTATTCCATAGTTCCCAACAATATAACCAGTATTGGCATCAGCGAAATAAACGGAAAATAAAGCTGTATTTCCTCCGCTAAATTCGTTTGGTTGTGGTGTCCAGTTTGTTCCGCCATTGGTTGTTTTTAAAATTGTTCCACCATTGCCAACAGCATAACCCGTATCGGCATCGGTGAAATATATGGAAAATAAACTTAAAGTGGAATCTAATCCGCTTGCTTGTGCTGTCCAGTTTATACCACCATCGGTTGTTTTTAATATTAATCCCTTCCTGCCAACAACATAACCCGTATTGGCATTGGTGAAATAAATAGACTGTAAAAATAACCACTCAGACACATTCGTTGCTCCACTTAATATTGTTGTCCAATTTGTTCCGCCATCGGTTGTTTTTAGAATTGTTCCAGTCTCGCCAACAGTATAACCCGTATTGGCATCGGTGAAGTAAACAGAAGTTAAATACTCACCAAAGCCGGGGACTGGTAGTGTCCAGTTTATTCCACCATCGGTTGTTTTTAGAATTGTTGTAATATCGCCAACAATGTGACCCGTATTGGCATCGGTAAAATAAACTGAACTTAAAGAATTAAATGTACCGCTTGCTTGTATTGTCCAGTTGGTTCCGCTATTGGTTGTTTTTAGAATAGTTCCACTTACACCAACAGCATAACCAATATTGACATTGGGGAAATAAACTGAAGATAACCTCTCAGTTGTTCCGCTTAATTGAGTTGTCCAATTTGTTCCGCCATCGGTTGTTTTTAGAATTGTTCCAGTCTCGCCAACAGCATAACCTGTATTGGAATCAGTGAAATAAACAGAATATAAATTATAAATTGTTCCGCTGTTTAAGGTCACCCATTGTGCAAAGCCTGATGCTGCAATAAACATTAAAGAAATTAGAAAGTAAAGTTTTTTCATAGTTTTAATTTTAATACGCCTAGTGCATAACCTTTAGATTTGTCACCTGATTATAATTAATAAATTTGAAAAAGGAACGGAGGAGAACTAAGTGCTAACAAAGTTTCAGGCTTATGGCTCGATTAAGTCCTCCGTTACCTTTTTATTCAGCGAACAAAATTCAAATAGATATTAAAGCTCAAGGCTTATTATTAAGGTTTCGAATCGTTCGCCTATTATCAATATAATAAACAAAAATATGAAAAAAAACGAAGTCAAAAAGTATTAAAATTTTATTGGCATAGTATGGTATTGTGTTCAGAGCTAACGACGAAGCCGAAGAGAATTTCAATATGGAAGATGAAGAGGTTGTGCCACCGGTGGTGTCGTAGTTTTTTTCTTATGATGAAAACCCTTCATTTCTGAAGGGTTTTTTATTTATATGTACAATGCTGAATTATACTTCAGTGGCTAAAACTTGCGTATAGCCCTTACATGGTGAGTTTCGCTTTTAGATGTACCTCCTGCACCACCACCAAAGTATCTGAAATATGCAGCGGTAAGAATAGGATTACCCTCCGTGGATGACCAATAGTAATCATTAACGAATGCACTTCCGCCATTAGTTATAGCAGTTGCTTCAATGGTTGCCCTGTTGGCGTACATCATATTCAATTCATCAATGGTTGGTAGATACCAGTCAGCATAGGATATGCCACTTTCTGTAATAGTTAATTCGTGACAAACTCTTGCTGCGTAAGTGCTGCCATCACCATTCCCCTGGCTTGCAATAATCAACCCGGTATTCAGTTCACCTCCTAATAAGCCGGAGTCATATGCCATGGTATAGGTATTTGATCCTGCATACCATCTCATGGCACTGCTTTGATCTGTTTTGGTGCAAATTAATCCATGTTGTCCGTTATCATAGACATAAAAAACAACACCTCCGCCATAGAACTCACCGACATAGTGTACATTATAACCTCCTGTAGCACCTGTTGCGCCGGCAGGGCCCATCGGGCCGGTTGCACCATTAGCACCTGTCGGACCTGTCGGGCCAACTGATCCTGTTGCACCATTAGCACCTGTCGGACCTGTTGCACCACTTGCACCTGTCGGGCCAGTGGGGCCTCCTGTACCGCTTGTGTTTGCATATAATGCATAAGGAACACTAAGCAACTGGGGTATTCCAATGCTGGTGTAAGCAGTTCCTCCGGCCGGATCAAGTTCCACTTCAAGATACTTGTCACCTGTGCCCCATGAAATGCCTGCAAATGTTCCGGTGCCTATAGTTCCTGCACCCACCTGCAGATTTACCAAACCGAAAGTGTTAGTAGTTGCACTTTGTGTTTCCTGATATAAGATAGCACCTGTTGAGTTCAGATCATGGATGGTTAAGCGAAAACTCACATTCTGATTTGCAATAATTCCACCTGTATTGTTCCTGCAAACAGCCTGATAATTGAACTTTTCAGGAGACTGTGAAAAACACAATACTGAAACAAGAAGAAAACAAATTAGCATGTAAAACTTTTTCATAGTTCTAATTTTAAGGTTTTTTATAAGGCAAATATAATAATGAAAATAATATGTAAGATTTTTTTTGATGATTGATGAAGTGGGATAATGGTTTTTTCTGCAAGGGAAACCCTTCTTGAAAGAGGTTTTTTTTTGTTGATAAATAAATATGACGAGGTTTAATCTTTTTGATGAAAATGTTTAGTTTTGAAAAATAAATAACAGGGTGGCAGGCACTGTCACTATAAAAATAAATAAAAACATGAAAAATCTTTTACTGATTATGACGGCCTTTGCAATGATTGTTGCAATTTCGGGATGCAGGAAAAAAATTGATTGTGATGCCACGGTTACCTGGAAGAACTGCACCAGCGACACTATATTCTATAATTCTGACGACTTTAGCTGCAGTCTTTTTAATGCCAAATTACCTCCGGGACAAAGTGTGAGCAAGAGTGTGGGCCATATTGAAATAAAAAACGGAACTCAGTCCACGGTGACCACCTATTTTGAATGCAGTAGGGGATCGTTTTATGTGAAAGTGGAAGAATGCAATGTTGTACAGGAAATACATTAAACGATTCGGATTGCTATAACATGCTCATCGCTTCGTAGTGATAAAAAAAATGTTTTTTATTTATTATACTGCTTCAGACATTGCTTTACCGGTGGTTCTTATTTTTTTCAGGAGCGTATTAGAGAATCCCTGAGTTGCCTGCTGATAGGTTTGCGGTTTAAAGAAGATCTGTAAAAACAAAATCAGACAAAAACTCTTTAAAAGCAATTATCAAATATTGGGTGCGCCCGGCCCCGAAAAAGATTTCTCCAAAAACATTTTGGGTATTAAAAAAATAGCATAAGATAATAATATGATTCCAAACTATTTTGTTATTAAAAAATATGTATTTTTATACTCAGTTTGAAATCGTTAAAATCAAATCCTCATAAAAAACTGATGTATGAAAAAAACAAAACTTCTTACAACAATTATTATTCTGGGTGTTTTTAGTTTGGTGTTAAACATTGAAGCCTTTGCACAGCAGGGCGTGTCAATAAACATTGCAGGAACACCACCTGACAATTCCGCTGTGCTGGATGTGAACAGTGCCAACAAAGGCATACTTATACCGCGTGTGGCTTTGTTATCTACAACGGATGTTGTTACTATCCCGTCTCCGGCAGTTTCGTTGCTGGTATATAATACCAATAATGCTATGACCGGAGGTGCCCTTGGTTATTGGTACTGGAATGGGACGAACTGGGTACAGGCTATCGGTCCTGTGGGACCTACAGGTCCGGCAGGTGCTACAGGACCTTCAGGTGCAAATGGAAATACAGGGCCGCAAGGACCAACAGGGACTACTGGTGCAAATGGGTCAACAGGTGCCATTGGGACTACAGGACCTCAGGGACCTACAGGTACTCCTGGATCTACAGGTATAGCGGGAGCAACCGGCCCTTCCGGGACTGATGGAGCAACAGGACCTCAGGGACCAACAGGCACTCTAGGATCCACTGGTATTGCTGGTGTAACCGGTCCTTCCGGGGCTGATGGAGCAACAGGACCTCAGGGACCCACAGGTACTGCAGGATCTACGGGTATAGCAGGCCCAACCGGCCCTTCGGGTGCTGATGGAGCAACAGGGTCAACCGGGGCAAATGGTGCTACAGGTGCAACAGGACCGTCCGGTGCCGCAAATGCATGGGCCTTGCTTGGAAATGCAGGCACAGTGGATGGTATAAACTTTCTTGGAACCACCGATAATGTTGCTCTGAGCTTCAGGGTATTTAACAATAACGCCGGCAGGATAGATCAGGCGGGGCCTGTGTTTTTAGGCTATCAGGCTGGGAACAGCAATACTGCCGCATCAGCTACCGGTATGGGTTATCATGCACTTTTTGCAAACACCACAGGAACGGCCACTACGGCTTTCGGATATAATGCGCTTCAGGCAAGCACTACAGCAATAGGTAATGTGGGCATCGGATGGAATGCACTACAGGTTCACACATCAGGAAACAACAATACAGCCGTCGGTACCCAGACACTTTTTAACGACGTATCCGGATTTCAAAATACCGCTGTCGGAGGTGGTTCAATGACAGGTGATATCGGAGGATATAACAACACCGCTATTGGATATGGCTCACTATATTTCAACACTTCCGGATACCAGAATACTTCTATCGGATACCAGACATTATTTACGAATACTACCGGGAATTCTAATACAGCCCTGGGTTATTTTGCAGATGTTGCCTCAGCAAATTTAACGAATGCAACAGCCATCGGTGCAGGTGCGGTAGTTGCTTCGAGCAATACAGTGGTGATCGGTAATACTTCTGTTACTCAACATCAGTTTAACGGTGCGCTGATGCCTTATTATACCGGGGCCTATCAATCAGGTACATTAGGAGGGTTATTGATCTCGCAAGGTGCTGGTGTGGCACCTCAATGGTATGCAGCAGGCGCTTCGGGGCAGGTGTTGACTTCTAACGGAGTGGGAGTAGCGCCTACATGGGCTGTCCCTTCTGCCGGCATTGATGCTACCGCATGGCATATCACCGGGAACACCGGTACTACTGCTTCTACATCTGCCATTGGTGTAGCAGTAAATAATAACTTCATTGGCACTACGGATAACAAGGATTGGGTTATGGCTACCAACAACCTGGAAAGAATTAGGATCAGCTCTATCGGTAATGTTGGTATTGGTATATTAACTCCCTCAGAACGACTCGAAGTCACGGGTGGTGCACGCATGGGGCAATCCCCGGCTGCGCTGACAACCCTGACGGTGCAGTTGTTAAACACAGACGTCACGGCAACAGTGGCTTCCACCGCAGGTTATCCAAGTACTGGAACACTGATCATAGGAGGATGGCCAAACTATGAAGAGATATCTTATACTTCAACCACACCAACAACGTTCAATGGACTTACGAGGGGCATTCTGGGAACAGCCGCTACTACGTGGGCTATTGGAAACACTGTAAATGTATCGCTGGCCAGTGCTATTAAAAATTTAACAACCGAGCCTCCTATGGTAGTCACCGGAAGCGGATCAACTTACTTCGGAGGAAGACCGGGCCCTGTATATGCAGGATCTCCGGGAGTTGTGGAAATTAATCCTCTTGGAACTTTTTCCGGGCTTGTAATGCGGAACGACCCAGCTTATGGTTTATATTTTACCCAGAACATGGGAACAGGAACAAAAATTATGATGAACGGTGCAGGAGCTTTAACAACAGGTAATGGTATTTATATGGGCGGAGGTGTGGCAAACGCCACTACAGCTTTTTCAGGAGCGTTCATTAGAATTGAACCTTCAAGAACAGCAACGGCAACAATAAATGATAATGGTAACTTCGTTCGTCTGACAAGAGGGTATGAAGTTAACAATGCCGCAAGCACCTATACAATATCCGGAGATTTAATGAGATTATACTCGAATATCACTCAAACAGCGGGTGTAGGCGTGGATAATTCATCAATACTATCGTTAAATCAGGCGTTTGTCAATGCGACAGGTTCAGTTCTGAAAGTGGATGATGCAGGTACAGGAAACCTTGCAACGATGGACGCCACCAATACTGCTGCAAACGGAATGTCTGTCGATGTTCAATCTTCCAACTCAGCTCAGTATGTATTTAAAGCCACCAGTAACAATGGTGCCACAACAGGGCTTTATGTTCGTGCAGATGGTAACACTGGCATCGGAACCTCTATTCCTGCAGCAAAGCTGGAAATTGATGGAGCCTCTGGCACCACCATAAAAATTGTAGATGGTAATCAGGCAGCTGGTAAAGTGTTAACTTCTGATGCCACAGGGCAGGGCAGTTGGCAAGCACCTTCGGCCGGTATAGATGCTACTGCATGGCATATCACAGGTAATGCAGGTACAACCGCATCAACTTCAGCTATAGGTTTGGCCGTGAATAATAACTTCATCGGCACCACAGATGCTAAGGATTGGGTAATAGCTACTAATAACTTTGAGAGGATGAGAGTTCTTTCAGGCGGCAATGTGGGAATCGGAACAACCACGGCAAATAACACCGTAACTATTGGTACTGATTTAGGAGGACCTCTTTGGTCAGTAGGATCAACTGCTCTGACTATTGGAAACAGTTCTAACCAATCTGGAATTGCTATGGGGCAAAATTCTACTAATTTTGGATATATGAGATGGGCTTACAATGCTGTTCCTGCCAATGCATACCTCATGATGCAAACATGGAATGGTCAGCCAATAGTGCTTAACTGGGCTGGTGGTTATGTGGGTGTAGCGACAACGACTCCGGGTGGTTATTTGGATATTGATCCCACTTATTCTACAGCAGCTTCCGTTGGTACTATATATAATCAAAAGATTGGTTTTACCTTAAATTGCGCCACGTACACAGTTACAAATTTGTATGGTTCTTATATCGCCGCTCCCACAATAACCGCGGGTACTCTTACTAATAAGTATGCATTAGTTACTGAAGCTAACGCCGGCAATGTGGGCATAGGAATAATTACTCCTGTGGCAAAGTTAGAAGTGGACGGAGCTTCAGGAAGCACTATAAAAATTGTTGATGGGAATCAGGCAGCTGGTAAAGTGTTAACTTCTGATGCTACCGGGCAAGGCAGCTGGCAAGCCCCTTCTGCCGGCGTTGATGCTACCGCATGGCATATCACAGGTAATGCAGGCATTACAGCAGCAAATTTTATGGGCACTACTACTGATGCCGATGTGATTTTTAAGCGAAATAATGTACAGGCTGGTTTACTTAATAATTCAGCCGGTAATGGTAATACTTCCTGGGGTGTGGGTGCGCTAAATCCAGCCAGCACCGGAGTCTGCAATATGGCCAGCGGATACCAGGCGCTTAATAGAAACACAACCGGAAGTGGTAATACTGCCACCGGATGGGATGCACTTTATTCCACCACCACAGGAAGTTGGAATACGGCTTTCGGATACATGTCACTTTTTGCCAGCACCGCGGGAGTTCAGAACACCGCTGTCGGATATGCTGCGCTTGTTAATAATACAGGAAATAATAATACCGCACAAGGATATCAGGTACTTAACAGCAACACCGGAAACAATAATACTGCTTTTGGATTCAGTGCAGGTTATACCACCACTCCTGCCAATGCCAATATTACCGGCGCAAACAATACCTATATCGGATACAATGCAGGACCAGGCACCCCAACACAATATAACAATTCCACAGCTATTGGCGCTAATGCTGTAGTAAGCGCAAATAATAGTTTGGTGCTGGGAAGCGGAGCTAATGTCGGTATCGGAACAAGCGCTCCTGTGGCAAAGTTAGAAGTGGATGGAGCTTCAGGCAGCACCATAAGAATTGCAGATGGAAACCAGGCAGCAGGCAAAGTGCTTACTTCCGATGCCACCGGACAGGGCAGCTGGCAAACAGCAGCTGGCGGAACAAGCAATAATACAGGGTTTCTGGCCGGTAATCTTGCAAATCAAGGACCATTGAGTAATGGTGATCTGCTTGTATATAATTCTGAAATATATGACGATGGGAATAATTATACCCCAGCGACATCTACCTATACAGCCCCTGCGACGGGCGTTTATCATTTCGATATGAACATATTGTTTCTGGGGAATCTGCCCGCTAATACACAATATGGCGCCATGTTTTATGTAAATGGAATCAATACTTATACATACTACCACAGCGTTCCAAATGTTGTAGGTGGAGAGCAATGCTCTGTGCAAGGAGGCGTCACCTTAAAACTTAATGCTGGCGATGCAGTGACCGTGCATTTCTGGGGAACCACAGGTGTAGCTAACAGCCAGAATGGCGGGAATACCGTAGGTTGGTCCGGATATAGAGTATATTAGAGATAATCTCCAGATAATTATTTTTGCTGTATAGAACTTATTATTTTATCACTTCAATAGGTTTTACCGGATTACCTTCTGTGATCCTTTTTGGGTGATATAAAACAAAGCCTGCTACGCAGTCTCATTATTTTATTCATTTCACAGCCGGAATAAATTCCGTTGGTTCATTCATAAAACAAGAAAGCCATCCGCCGATTGGCGGGTGGCTTTCTTTGGTGGGCCTTACCGGACACATATCGAACACAAAAACATTGCTAAACGACCTGTTTAAGCTTAATGAGAGTTTGATTTGTTTTAAGAGAGTAGTAGATTTTCCTATAATTGCACGACGAAAAAACTAAAGACTTTTTAGGACGATTCGCCCATTCTATATTTCTACTATTCTCCCGATCCCAACTTAAATTCTTAAATAAAAAATCACAATCATTAAACCCATACTCTCCGATGGCAGTGTATGCTTTTTTAAAATCTTGGCAAAATACTTTCCTGTCCTTATAAACCACAAACATACAACTGTTGCGGATTTGGTGAATAATACAAAACTGTGTTGCAGAGGAAAGTGTTATTTCTTTTCTGTTCGGTAAACCCAAAACTTATGCGCAAAGATACATATCATGCAGAATAATCTCAGTCATTAATTATACTATTCAAAAACTATCGTAATTTTGCTATAGTTTATCTTTAGTCAAGCGATAAAAAAAGCTTTTTAAAATGAATGTTTGTCAAATATAGTGATGTTACTGTTTTTATTGCAAAACTGAATATTAGCCCGATGAATGCTAAAAGCTTTTTGTTTTTAATTTTTATTTTCTTTTTTAAATCTGTCTGCTGTAATTCTTATGGGCAAAGTAAAACAGACAGTTTGCTCAGCATCATTGAATTAAAAAAATATGATACTTCAATGGTAAACACCCTTGCCATTCTGAGTAAGGAGTACTATTTAAATATGCCGGAGAAAGCAATATTATATGCTGAAAAGGGGTTGGCATTAGCTGAAAAATTGGGTTATAAAAAAGGAATGGCTCGTTGCTTAAAGAGCATCGGAAATGTTTATTACAGCCTGAGTAATTTTGAAAAGGCTCTTGAAGACTACCGGAAATCAATCATTATTTATTTTGAAATAGGTGATAAAAGCGGCTATGCATTTTGTTTAAACAATATCGGGAATGTATATGTGATTCAGAATAATTATCCAATGGCAATGATGTATTATCAAAAATCGGTTAAAATATTCGAAGCGATTGAGGATAAAAAAGGAATGGCATCATGTTATAATAATCTCGGAAACATCTATTATTTGCAGAGTAATTTCGATAAGGCCATTGAATACTATCAAAAATCTGTAAATATATACATTGAAACGGGAGACAATAATAGTTTACTGATATATTATAATAATATAGGCAAAATAAAAATAGAACAAAAAAAATATTCACTCGCCATCGAATATTATCTGCGTTCTTTGAAAATTGCAGAAAAAATTGGTGATAGAAAAGCGGAATCCAGATGTTATAATAATATCGGAGATGCTCAAAGAGATCAGGGAAAATATGCTACGGCTTTTGAAAACTATAAAAAATCTTTAAAAATTCTTGAGGAGTTTGGCGATAAACAAGGTATGGTTGAAATTTATGTGAACCTTTCTATATTGAATAATTCCCAAAAAAATTATCCTACAGCCATTGAATATGCAGAAAAGGTACTGGCTCTGGCAAAAGAAACAGGTTCGTTGGCTTTAGAGCAATCTGCCCATGAGAGTTTATCGAATTCATATAAAGGATTGGAAAATTACAAAGAAGCTCTTAAGCAATATGAACTTTTTAAAAAGTTAAACGATTCTATTTACAATATTGGAAAGCACAATCAGATTGCAAAAATGGAAACTATTTTTCAAAACGAAAAGAAACAAAAAGAAATTGAAATTCAGAAGTTGAAGATTTCGCAGCAGGATTTAAAACTTGACCATAACAGGATGTGGCTTACCATTCTTACACTGAGTATTTCGCTGATCATAATATTTTTTGCAGGATTTTTCTTGTACTACAAAATAAAACAGCGTTCAAAACATAAAACAGAAATGCTGCGGCAACAGGAGATAAGAACAAATGCTATTATCGAAACACAGGAAGAGGAGCGTAAACGCATCGCTCAGGATTTACATGATGGTATCGGACACAAACTGACAACCATAAAAATCAACTTTGAAAAAATCAAGGAGTTTATGCAGGCCGTGCTCCCTGAAAAGAAAATTATTTTTGAACAGACTGTAAATATATTGGATGAAACACATAAAGAAGTTCGCACATTATCCCATCAGATGATGCCAAAGGCTTTACAGGAAAAAGAACTCACCTATGCCGTTTCAGATTTACTGGAGCAGACTTTTACAAATTCAAAAATTAAATGCCGCTTGATAAACGAGGCGCCAAATGATTTACCTGTAAATATTGGTATTTGCATATATCGTGTGCTTCAGGAATTATTGAATAATATACTTAAACATGCTCAGGCCACTGAAATATCAGTGCAGATTTTTAAAAATAAAAATGTATTAATAATGATGGTAGAAGATGATGGAATTGGGTTCCTGCAAAATGATGGCTTGATCCAGGGCATAGGATTAAACAATATTGCCGGGCGGATACATGCTTTATTGGGAACGTTTATCATTGAACCAGGCCCTGTCAAAGGAACTATTGCCACCGTGAGAATTCCATTATCTCCCTCAGTAAATAATAAAGGATGAATGAAAGCAGATGCAATTAAAATATTATTAGTTGACGATCATCAGTTAATAATTGATGGATTAAAATCTTTATTGGCTAATGAAAAAAATATGGTCATTGTTGCCGAAGCAAATAATGGGAAAGAAGCTGTGGAAATTATGAATAAAATATCAGTTGATATTGTGCTGATGGATGTCGAAATGCCGGTTATGAACGGATGGGATGCTACTAAAATAATTGTTTCGGGTCACCCGAAAATAAAAGTAATTGCTCTTACGACCTTCAGTGAAAAAGCCATCGTAAAAAAAATGCTGGCTGCAGGCGCTTCCGGATACATATTAAAAAATATTAAAAAAGAAATACTGATTGAAGCAATAGTTGCCGTGCATAATGGTGAAAAATATATGAGTAGCGAAATTTCCCTTGCTCTTCTCAAACCATCTGCAGAGGAAGTTATTCAACCGCAAAAACAACCGTCATCACTTCATTTGCTTTCTGCCAGAGAAATTGAAATTTTGAAATTGATTGCTGAGGGCTTATCCAATAACGAAATCGGAGAAAAACTATTTATCAGTCCCAAAACCGTAAAAGCACATCGCGAAAATCTCATGCAGAAACTGGATTTGCATAATGTTGTGGGGCTTGTGCGGTACGCTATCGACAATGGGCTCATTGAGTGATCAATAAATCAACAGTCGTCATTCATAATCACATCCGGCAATCACAGATTGATTCTGCATAAAAAATACTCCCTTTACCCTACCAAAATAGGATAGTTGCCCTACCATATACTACCTGTCATATCATTAGTTTTGCATAATCTGTTTATAATATGTAAATCAGAATAAAAAAGCTAATACTAAAACCAAAAATTATGAAGACGAAGAATCTAATTCTTGCAACAGTTTTTATTTTTAACTTATTATTTTTAACTATTGACTGCTCTGCACAACAGGGTGTATCAATCAATATTGCAGGCGCTCCTCCGGATAATTCAGCGATGCTTGATGTAAGCAGTATCAATAGAGGTTTATTGGTTCCTAGAATGACAGAGGCGCAAAAGATGGCTATCGTCAGTCCTGCAAATGGGTTACTTATTTTTCAAACGGATAATAGCATAGGTTTTTGGTATTACGATGCCACCATTCTTGCCTGGGTTCAGGCCTTTGGCCCTGCAGGTCCCACAGGTGCTATGGGTCCAACAGGAGTCGCCGGTATTCAGGGACCAACAGGTGTTGCAGGTGCTGACGGAGTAACAGGACCGCAAGGAGTCACAGGAGCAGATGGACCTACCGGACTTCAGGGACCAACCGGTGCTAACGGTATAGACGGAGCCACAGGTGCAATCGGTCCGACAGGTGCCGCAGGGACTAATGGAGCAACAGGAGCAATAGGCCCGACGGGTGCCACCGGAACTAACGGAGCAACCGGTGCAATAGGCCCAACGGGTTCCGCAGGAACTAATGGAGCCACAGGTGCAATAGGTCCGACGGGTGCAGCGGGAAGTAACGGAGCCACAGGTGCAATCGGTCCGACGGGTGCAGCAGGAGCTAACGGAGCAACCGGTGCAATAGGTCCTACAGGTGCAGTGGGAAGTAACGGAGCCACAGGTGCAATAGGCCCAACGGGTTCCGCAGGGTCTAATGGAGCCACAGGTGCAATAGGTCCGACCGGTGCAGCGGGAACTAATGGAACCACAGGAGCAATCGGTCCAACAGGTGCCACTGGAACAACCGGAGCAACAGGTGCCACTGGAACAGGAACAACAGGAGCTACGGGACCAACTGGTGCAGCAAATGCTAATGGAACAGCTACACAAGTCGCATGGTTTAATACAGCTACCTCTGTTACTTCAGATGCAAATCTTTATTGGGACAATACAAATAAACGACTCGGAATCGGTACGGCTAGCCCAAGTACACAGTTGCACATTTATAAGAATTCAGGAGTGGCTAATTTTACCCTTGAAAGCATAAATGATGACATAGATATGAATCTTGTCCGTGGCGGTGGCGGTGCAGTTGCGAGATTTAATTTCAAAACCGGTGCAACAAATGAATACACTATCGCGAGCGTCATGTCTGGCACTGGGCTACAAATAAGCTCTGCAACAGTTTTTCCGATAATCTACTTCACTTCTACTGGTAACGTAGGCATCAGAACAATGACCCCTGGTGCTACTTTTCATGTTGTCGGAAATGTTAAAATAGTGGATGGTACGCAAGGACTAAACAAGGTATTAACATCCGATGCTACCGGTTTGGCTAGTTGGCAAACGCCTTCCGCCGGTATTGATGTAACGGCGTGGCATATAACAGGAAATGCAGGCACAGTTGACGGCGTAAATTTCCTCGGCACAACAGATGATATACCTTTTACTATTAAAGTGAATGGTCAAAGATCTGGAAGAATAGATAATAACACTGGTTCTAAATGGAATACTTTTTTTGGGTATCAGGCAGGGTTAAATACGACTGGAATAGCAAATGTTGCATTCGGTAACGTAGCGCTTAAGACAAACTCAACAGGACAATACAATACTGCGATCGGAAATTATGCACTTAATGGTAACACTACTGGAAGTTTCAATACTGCAGTTGGAGATGGTGCGATGGATTTTAATACCAACAGCAGTGGTAACACTGCAGTTGGAGAGTCGGCGCTCCAAAATAACTCATATTCCACCGGTAGCGCATATAATACGGCAGTTGGTAATATGGCACTCTATTGGACCTCATCATTTGGTAACACCGCAATCGGATCAATGGGACTCGGGAGTAGTGGCAGTTATCCCGTAGCAGGAGATGGGAACACAGGAGTCGGGATATATTCTCTTGAAGCAGTATCAACAGGTGCATACAACACTGCAATCGGTTATCGGTCTGGCGGAAATCAAGGTGGTAGTACCATGATTACAACGGGATCTTATAATACCATGGTTGGATATCTGGCCGATTGCATTGGTACGGGTCTTACTAATGCTACTGCCATTGGTAATGGTACTACAACAAATGCTTCTAATAAAACCGTTCTTAGTAATGGATCCTGCACCTGGAATGGCACTATGAGTGCAAGCGTCTGGAGTACCGGTTCGGATGCCCGAATTAAAAATAATATAAAAGAAAATGTACCCGGACTTTCATTTATCTTACAGTTGAGACCTGTTACTTATAATATTGATTTGGGAAAAGAAAATAAAATCTTAGCATTAAAGATACAACAAAATGGGAAGGGAAATATGATGTCGAAAAGATACAGTACAGCGGATTTATTGCACAGGAAGTGGAAGCGGCAGCAGAGAAGGTGGGCTATGAATTCAGCGGATTAGGTAAACCTAAAAATGAGCATGATATATATAGTCTGGGATATGCTTCATTTGTCGTACCACTGGTAAAAGGAATGCAGGAGCTGAATGATAGTTTAAAGTTTAATGTTCAAATTTTAAAATCGGAAAATGAAAAAGCCTTGCAGGAATTAAATGCAAGGAATGAGGAACAACAGAAAACAATTATGGATCTCCAGACTGAACTTAAAAATTTAAAAATTACTGTTGATGATTTAACAAAGCAAATAAATGGCGGAACAAAAAACAGTAAATAATTTCAGCAAAAAATAGTTATGTAAGTACATCCTCTGACACTTATTTAAAAATGAAATATGTGCCGAATATAAAACCTGTCTTATGAAAAATATTCCACTTTCTTATAAAACAGTCTTATTACCGGCTTTTCTGCTGGTTTTCCAGACTGTCTTTGGCCAGAATGTAGGCATCAGTTCTGCGGCGATTGTTCCTGATATATCCTCTATGTTGGAAGTGCAGGCAACAAATAAAGGAATTCTGATTCCGCGCATCGCATTGACAGGAATTAATGATGCATTAACTATTGCGACACCTGCTACAAGTTTAATGGTCTATTGTACAGGAACCGGTGGTTTAACACCTGCAGGATATTATTACAACTCCAGTACAACGGTGGCTCCTGTTTGGAAACGTTTTGCTACAGGTAGTGGTGATGCCTGGCAATTATTAGGAAATGCGGGTACTGTGGCCGGAACAAATTTTATCGGGACTACTGATGCAGTTGATTGGGTAATTAAAACTAATAACACCGAACGGATGAGAATCCTTTCAAACGGGAAGGTCGGTATCGCAACACCTACAGTAACCAATACAGATGTTCAACTGAACGGTACACCTACAAACTCAGCAGATTATTCTGCATTGAGAATATTGAAGTCAGGCAATACAGCTAATCTGTATGATCGCGGAATATCTGTTGAAATTACACCTGCAGTTGCTTATCCTCGAATGAGAGGAATATATGTGGACATGGGAACAGTGAACACCGATGGTGACCAATATGCGTTCTATGGAACACAATCGAAAAATGCCAGCCAGGTCTTTACTGTAATATCAGAGCTTTCCAGACAAGATTCTTATTCGACTTATGCATATGGGGCTGCAGTTTTGGGCACCGCTTCCGGAACGTCATGGGCGTTTGCCGGTACAAACGACAATTCACTTTCAAGCGGAGACTTCACCACATCTTTTACAGGGACACCCGGAACAGATGCAACATACAAAATGATAATGGCCGGTACAAAAACATCACTATACGGTACGATTACTTCTCCGGCAGTTCCCGCAACGTTTATCGCAGCAGCACTATATGCTAATGATGCTGCTACCGGAACAGCAACTCATTGGGCAGGCTACTTCAGCGGAAATAGTTATTTTTCAGGTAAAGTAGGTGTTGGAACGCCCACTTTATGGAGTACCCTAGATTCCTATAAGAGCGGTTCTGATGCTACATTTACCAATATTGTTTCTGATGGTACTAATAATGCGATTACAATTGTCACTCATAGCACAGGCGGAGATGTCCATTTCCCAGGTATTGTTTGGTGTGACGAAGTCAATTGGGGCGTAAAGACAAAAGCTGCCATCTGGCCTAAATACACGGCGGGCGGCAGTTATCTCAATTTCGGAACTACAAACAACTACACTTCCGGAGTTAATAATATAGCAATAACAATTGATCCTTCAGGCAATACCGGTATCGGAACAACAACTCCGGCACAAAAATTAGATGTCGCCGGAACAGCACAGATGACTGGTTTTAAATTGCCGACAGGTGCGACAAATGGCTATGTCCTGACTTCTGATGCCACAGGAACCGGAACATGGCAGGCCGCATCAGGCGGAGGTGGTTACTGGACATTATCAGGAAATAATCTTTATCCGACAACCATAAGCAATAATGTTGGTATTGGAACAACGACACCTATTACGGCCCTTGATGTTCGTAGTGCCGGTTCAGGATTAGACCCTGCACAATTGCAACTTTATCTTGTCGATACAAGAGCATTTGCCACTGGTGTCGGGGGAGGCGTTGGTTTTGTCGGTAACTATGCTGCTGGGAGTTTGGCTGGATTTTCTTCTATCTGGGGTGCAAAAGAAAATGCTACCAGTGGTGACTATGCCAGTTACCTGGGATTTGCTACCAGAATAAACGGAGGGGGGGTCACCGAAAGAATGAGAATATCGAGTGGCGGCAATGTTGGTATTGGGGCAACAGTCCCGGGACAAAAGCTGGATGTTGCCGGAAATATTACTGTTGAAGGAAATTATCTCACCGGCAGTTCATACAATCAGGACATGATTAGAATTGCAAATGATGCCAATTGGACTTTTGGTTGTTACAATTCAGTGCCAGATTATTGGATGCAAGCCACTTATTCTGAAACTGGTGATAACCATCGCGGCTTTCGAGTATTTAATCGGCCCGCCGGAGAAACAGTATTCTCCACGAATAAAACATATAGTTATTTTCAGTATGGTAAAGTCGGCATTGGGCTCACAGTTCCAAGTTATTTGCTTGACGTATACAGTGGCAATGTTAATGATCCGAACGCAGGGCTTAGAGTAGCGGCAGGAAATACTGCAAGTAATATCGCATTAAGCGTGGGCAGTTGGAATTCTGTGAAATTTACAATCTTAGCAAATGGTACTGTCTATTCGACAGGCAATGTCGGCATCGGAACTGCTGCTCCCGGAGGGCTGCTGGAGCTTTCGCTTGACCAGGGGCGCAAACCAGCAACAAATACCTGGACAATTGTTTCTGATGAACGACTTAAAAACATTGAGGGTCCCTATAAAAAAGGATTGAAAGAAATACTTCAGCTACAACCCATCACCTATCGTTATAAAAATGTTGGTGAGAGAAAATTTTCATCTGAGGTACTTGCTACTTTAAATGTTGGTTTCAGCGCACAGAATGTGCAGAAAATATTTCCCGAAGCAGTAGGCACCGACACAGATGGGTACCTGAATTTCAATATGCATTCTATTTTAGTTGCGTATGTAAATGCTATCAAAGAGCAGCAGCAAATGATAGATAGTTTAAAATTTCAGGTTCAAAGTTTAAAATCGGAGCAAGTAAAACAGCAAACCATAAACGACAAACAGCAAACACAACTTACAATTCAACAAAAAGAAATTGAAACTATAAAGGAGCAATTGGGCATGGAAGCGAAAAAATGATAAAATGTTCTCACCCATTAAAAATATTTTTGCATTCGATGACTGAAATTTTAATAAAAAAATTAAAAAAACAAAAAACATGAAGAAAATTATTCTCACCACAATCATGTTAGTTTCTATTATAACAATTGGCTATGCACAAAACACAACATGGTTTAAGAATGTCACAGACAGTGTCGGACTTGGTAGTGTAACAGTCTTCAGAATAATGGTCACGGACGTCAATAACGACAATTACCCCGACCTGATTATTGTCAAGGGCGGTGCCACAGATTATACAAAAGATGCAATGAGAATTTTTATCAATGTTCAGGATACAAATTCATTAAATCCGCTCAACAGGATTTTTCTGGATGTGACACCTATTTCCGGAGTAAATGATAACGTCGACCCCGATTCCATTGGACACAGAATCACCAATGCTGTTTTTGCTGATGTAAACAACGATGGAAATGTAGATATGATCACGGGAAATAATACTTACAACCTGGAAACATATAATGATAACGGCGATCGCGGTGAAGTACTGCTTGGCGACGGTACGGGAAAATTCACTACCGTTCCCAATAATGGTATTCATGAATTAGGGTTGAATAATCCCACAGGATTTTCTTTTCTTGATTATAATAAAGACGGTAAACTGGATCTGTTTGAAGCAACTTTCTTTTTAGATTATGCCGGAAATGTCTGGAATCACGGGTATCTTTTAAAAGGCAACGGTGATGGTACGTTTACGGATGTCTCTACTTCTTCAGGTATCAGCACTAAATTGGAGCCGATGTTTGGTTGCAGCGTGGTTGATTGGAATAACGACGGATGGCCTGATATTTTCACTTCGCCCTATTGCAGGACCGGTGGAACATTATGGAAAAATAATGGGAACGGAACTTTTACAAATAGTTCCGTTAGTGCAAACTATAACACGAAATTCATGCAGGGTGATGGCGGACAAAATTTGTGTACATGGACCACAGCCCCTGAGGATTTTGATAACGATGGCGATATGGACCTCATGCTTGGACTTGTCCATGGCGGCAATGATGCAGGTGAGGGCCATAGCACGATCGTAATTAATGCAGGGGCAGACAGTGCTTATCATTTGCATTGGGAGATGAACAGGATCACTTGGGATGTACCTAAATCAAGTCATCACGGCGATTATGATGTTTCATGGCTCGATTTCGACAACGACGGACTTGAAGATATAGCATTGACACAGGGACATTATATGCTGCCTACCGACCGGTTGTATATGTTTCACCAGAATCCTGATCATACCTTTGCAGACGTGAATGCCGAACTGGGTTTCATAGGCGATTCCACGTACAAGTCCACACATGCTTCCGAGCCTTTTGATTACGATCTTGATGGCGACGATGACCTTATCTTTAGTAATACCGATATAAATAATAAAGTTCATTTGCTAAGAAATGAAATCGGAAATACAAAGAATTGGGTTTCGGTTAAACTTCTGGCTCCTGCAGGGTGCAATTATAATTCTATCGGGGCAAGAATTTTTGTTTATGCTGATTCTTTGGTAAGAATGAGAGAAGTTTATGCCGGAAGAGGCGACAAATGCGGACAGCAGCCGTTTATATTGGTGTTCGGACTTGGCGACCATACTGCAATTGATTCCATTGTAGTTCATTGGCCCGATTCTATGTTCACAGTGACAACAGTTAAAAACTCACCCATTAATCAACTGGATATTTTAGATGTAAATGGGTACGCAAGTATACCTGAGAATAAAAGTGATGCACCTCAAAATATTAACCTGTATCCTAATCCTGCAAACGATCAATTTGTTTTGCAGGGATTAAATAATTACTCCATGCTGAACATTACAGCCATAGAGATTTATGACATTTCAGGAAGAAGAATCAAGAATGTAAGCTATTACATTAATAATAGCAATATTGCGGTTGTCAATATTTCTAACTTATCCAAGGGAGTTTATGTGGCTAGACTTCTGGCAAAATCAGGAGGAGTCATTTCAAAACAATTCATTAAAATATAATGTGCTACATGGCTTTAATCAGGAAAATCAGATATGAGAAATTAAATTAATAAATTAAATCTATAGACCATGAAAAAAAATGTTGTGATCTTTTTTGTCCTTTTATTTGTTCCCATTTTATTTTTGAATGCACAAACCCTGAGTATCCATTGCAGTGCCGATGCAGAGATACAAATAAATGCCGGCTGTCCAGCCTGGCAAACAAACAATAATGGTTTATCTAATATTCTTCAGGGGAGTACATGGACATGGGGTGGCCTTGGCTGCGGTCAGGGAAACGTACGTTCTCTTTTGTTTTTTAATGTGAACACTGCACCATATCCTCATCAGCTATATGATAACAGGGCTACACTTAATCTTTATTTTCCTACCGGAAGCCCTGAAGTCCACCAGTACCTTGGTTCTGCCACCGATAATCAATTTTACGTGCAAAGAGTTACCTCAGCATGGTCCGAGATGATTGTTACTTGGGATACCCAACCTTCAATTACCAATGTTGGCCAAATAACCGTTCCTTCTTGCGTTCCCAATCCCTCCACGCAGGATGATCAGATAGATATTTCAACACTTGTTTATGAATGGATATGTAACAGTGCTGTAAATGATGGTATCGAACTTCAGCTTGTAAATGAAGGGACGACATACAGAAGGGTTACATTTGCTTCCAGAGAGTTTTCAGATTCTTTGAAGCATCCTACACTTTCTCTTGAATATGCACACATCAGCGCTTCGGCACCCGATTCCATTTGCGCAGGAGATCCTTTCACAATTTCTTGTTCACTTACCAATGCCAACAGCCCGGCTGTGTATCAGTTTCATTGGGTGCATTTAAATACATCTACTAATTATTACACTCAAAATGTTTCGAATCCAGCGCTGGTTGCGGGTTTGAATACTTATGTGGTTACAGTGTCCAATCCATGGTGTCAGACTGCCTCCGATACTGTGACGGTTTATATAACTCCGCAACCTAATGCAGCAGCATCTTCTAATTCACCTTTATGTTCAGGAGACAACCTCCAGTTGACTGCCTCCGGAGGAAGTTCCTATCATTGGACAGGGCCTAACGGGTTTATAAGCAGCCAGCAAAACCCGATGATAACAAATGTAAATTCTTCTAATAGCGGAACGTATACCGTTACAGTAAGCAATGGCTCCGGATGCGATAGTGTGGTCACAGTTAACGTAACAGTAAACACTATACCCGTAGTAAGTATTACCCCCAACCCTGTAACTTTGTGTCCGGGATCTTCTGTTACATTGACTGCAATCGGCGCCAGCACTTATATCTGGTCTCCTGCTTCGGGTTTAAATACAACTATAGGGGCTGTGGTTATTGCCAGTCCTACCAGCAATACCACATATACAGTCGTAGGGTCGAACAGCGGATGTACTGCCAGTGCAAATGTAGCAGTGAATCTGGCTGCGGCATTAATGGTCACTCCACATTCTGATTCGATATGTGTAGGAGATTCCACTCAGCTCACTGCAACAGGTGGTACTACTTATTCCTGGACACCCTCGACAGGACTAAGTTCAACGAACACAGCTAATGTAATGGCCAGCCCTCCTGTCACCACCACTTATTATTGTTCCTCGCCCTGTGGAAGTAGTAACCTTATATATAACGGGGATTTCGAATTAGGTAATACCGGTTTTACTACAGATTATCTTCTTTGTGCTACGCCTGGAAGTTGTAGTATGGGTGATTATATAGTGGCAAACAGCGCCAGTGCACATCATTCATCATGGACCTGTACCGATCATACATCAGGAACTGGAAACCTTATGGTCCTTGATGGTTCAACAACAGCAGGAACAAATGTGTGGTGCCAGACAGTGCCTGTCACACCCGGAACTAATTATACATTTTCCTGCTGGGCAAGCGCTATGACTGACTGGTGGAACCTAAATCCTGCTACCCTGCATTTCTATTTCAACGGAGTAGATATCGGTGGTCATTTACAACCCCCGTTAGCACAGGTATGCACATGGTTTCAATATTCAGCCATTTGGAATTCTGGGATCAACACTTCTGTCAGCATTTGTATTCTGGATAGCTGTATAGAATTCGGTGGTAATGACTTTGCCATTGATGATGTTTCATTATCAGGACCAGGTTCCGTGGTTGTTGATAGTGCAACTGTAGTTGTGTTTAATATACCAGTTGCTGAAGCAGGACCCAATGATACGATTTGTAATGGAAGCAATACTCAACTAAATGCAACAGGAGGAACAACTTATTCATGGAGCCCTGCTCTAGGCTTGAGTTGCATAGGATGCAATAATCCTATTGCGAATCCCTCTACTACCACTACATATTTTGTAACTGTTTCCAGCAACGGGTGCAGTGATGTTGATTCACTAATCGTCACTGTGAACCCAGCTATTGCGGCTAACGCAGGCAGTGATGCTACCATTTGCATTGGTGACAGCGCACAATTGAATGCCACTGGCGGCACAAGCTATGCATGGAGTCCGGTTACCGGATTGAGTTGTACAAACTGCAACAATCCCATTGCAAATCCTGTTACCACTACTACTTATTACGTGACGGTAACTGATGCAGGCTGTTCTGATATTGATACGGTGATTGTCAATGTGGGGCCAGGAGTCACAGCCAATGCAGGACCGGATGTTTCGATTTGTATAGGAGACAGTACTCAGCTTAATGCAAGTGGTGGTACCGGATATGCATGGAGTCCAGCAACAGGATTAAGTTGTACTAATTGTGCCAACCCTTTTGCACAACCAACCACCACTACCACATATACAGTAACAGTTTCAAGCGGGTCATGTTTACCGGGTACAGATCAGGTGACAGTTACAATTAGCCCTCAGCCCAATGCCACAGCCAGCGCAGCAGATACGACTATTTGCTTAGGACAAAGTGTAGTTCTTACTGCTTCAGGCGGTAGTACTTATCTGTGGAGTACCAGCGAAACCACTGCTTCCATCATAGTAAGTCCAACCGTTGGAATGAACTATACCGTGACTGTTTCTAATGGAGCTTCATGTACTGATGATGCAACTATTCATATTAATGTGAATCCGCTTCCCAATGTGATTGCTTATTACGATACAACCATTGACATGGGTGCCAGTGTACAGCTAAATTCTACCGGTGCTTCATCTTTTACATGGTATCCATCAAATGATTTAAGTTGTACGAATTGTCAGAATCCTATTGCTAATCCACTTGTGACAACTATTTATTATGTGACTGGTATTGATGCCAACGGCTGCTCAAATACTGATACGGTCATTGTTACAGTGAAGATGGATTGCGGTGAAGTATTCGTTCCGTCTGCTTTTTCTCCCAACGACGATGGTATGAATGATGTGCTTTACGTGAGCGGAAATTGTATAAAATATATGGAATTCAGTATCTATGACAGATGGGGAGAAAAAATATTTTTCGGAAATGATCCTAAAGTCGGATGGACAGGCAAATATCATGAAAAGCTTATGAATACTGGTGTTTTTGTATATATCCTACATGCATATTTATACAATGGTGACGAAGTGAAGAAACAAGGTAATATCACTTTGTTCAGGTAAATAAAAAAATTATAAACTTAAAATTGCAAAGATGAAAAAGTTCTTAATTATAATTATACTTAGCGGAGTGGGTTCGTTTGTCTTTTCACAAGACATCCATTTTTCGCAGTTCAACAATTCACCTCTCACTCTGAACCCGGCATCAACGGGCGTTTTTAATGCTGATATCCGTGTTATTATGAATTATAAAAGCCAATGGAAACAAGTGAGTGATCCTTTTAAAACTTATGCTTTTTCTTGTGATGCCGGTTTGCTTAAAAAGAAATGGCAAAATGGGTACATCGGTGTAGGAGTCTCAGTATTTAACGATCATGCCGGACTTTCAAATTTAAGTACTACGGAAGCGAATCTTTCGCTTTCGAGTGTGCTTGCTGTGGCCAGCAACCACAACCTGTCGGTAGGCATACAGGCAGGCATGGCTCAGCGCAGTGTTAGTATAGATGGATTACAATGGACTAATCAGTACAACGGGATGAATTATGATTCCGGCCTTTCGTCCGGCGAACAATTTTCCCAAAACAATTTTTCCTTTCAGGATTATTCAACAGGCATCCTCTGGAGTTTTGGAAAAGGCGAAATGTACTCCACCGCCAATGATGCTGTAAAAGCTAACCTTGGGATTGCCATGTTTCATGTGAACAGGCCCGAACAGAGTTTTCTTGGAACAAAAGACAGATTGTATTCCAAATATGTGATTCACGGAATGTTTTATAAAGGTATCAAAAATACTAGGGCCTCAATAATACCGAGTGCTGCTGTTTACCTGCAGGGAAAATCAAAAGAAATCCTTGCAGGAATGCTTGTGAAGTATAAGTTGAAAGAAGCTTCAAAATATACCGGGTTTATTAAAGCATCGGATGTTTATTTTGGCGGTTATTATCGTTATGGTGATGCTATTGCTATTTGTACTCAGTTGGAAGTTAACCGGTATTTTATCGGGTTAAGCTATGATGTGAACATGTCAGGATTAACTACTGTAAGTAAAGGTCTTGGCGGACTTGAAATATCACTTCGTTTCATCAATCCTAATCCGGCAGCTGGAAATACTGCTAAATCGGGACATTCGAATACGAAGTATCTTTAATATTTGTTGGTTCGACTGGACAACCTTTTTTTAATAAAAATCTGTGTTGCCCATTTTTTTTGATTTGTACTAATTCACCGGAAGCAATCCGCGGACCTCGGTAAGCAAAGATTTATTTTAGTTCAGGCAGGACAACGAAGCCCCTGATAATTACGGATCAGGGGCTTTTGTATTTATAAAACTTCCTTCGCGCAGGTAAAAGCCATTAAGAATTTTGTTTATCTAATTGAAAAAAATTAAAACTATAATGTTTATGTATGTACCAAAGAAAAAACCACTTACAAAAAATAAATGTAAGTGGCTGAATTTGAGTGTGGGAGTTACTGGATTCGAACCAGTGACCCTCTGCTTGTAGGGCAGATGCTCTGAACCAGCTGAGCTAAACTCCCAAAATGGAATGCAAATATAAAGGTTTTATTTTTACAGCCAAGAAAAATTTTCTATTTATTCGTCTTTTCTTCGCCAGTTTTACCATGCTTAATCATCCATTGAGCACATTGAAGCATCGAAAAAACATAGGTTTTCATACTGTCAGCTTTTATTTTATTGGCACTTAAATAATCTTTCGAATCATAATTCTGATATTTATATAGTGATTGACTCCCATCCGTGTGATATTCCCAGTACCAGTCATTATTTAAACAACCGATTTTGTCGTCAGCTGAAAAATAAATATAAGGCCTTTTTTCTTTGCGAAGATCAATGCCGAAAGTGTTGTTGACATATGAGATATTCAATAAACCCATAAGTGTTGGGAAAATATCCATTTGGCCTCCCACCTGCTGAAATGATTCTTCTTTAGTAATCAAATCAGGAGCGTATATAATAAAAGGAATATGATTATAGCATAAAGGCATATCATAAGGTGAATAACCAATAAAACAGCCATGATCAGCAACAAATACAAAAAAAGTATTCTTAAACCACGATTGTTTGCCGGCTAATGAAAGGAATTTTTTTAGTGACCAATCGGCATATTCAACGATTTGTTGTTTGATTTCTGTTGAATGCGGATGAAAAGGAATATTATCAGGAATGATATAAGGCCCGTGATCACTAGCGGTCATGAACGTTGCAAAAAAAGGCGATCCTTTTTTGTTTAATGAATTTAATTTGGGAATGGCATATTCAAACATATAATCATCCGGAACGCCCAATGTGCTCAGCACTTTTTCCGAAGGGTAATCTTTCTGACTCACTATTTCTTCTATTGCATTTGCTTTTAGAAAGCCGGACACATTATCAAATTGTTCGTCATGTGTGGTAAAATAAATTGTATGATAACCATTTACTGAAAGTGTATTTGGGAAACCGGTATACTCAGGTATCATGGTCACATTCATCGGATGTTGTTTCAATAGGGCAGGAAAAGAAAACAAGGTTGAATATATTCCATTGAAAGTGTGTATGCCTGAAGTGTAAATATTTTCGAAAGTGTATGAATGGTTGGCAATGCTGTCAAGAAAGGGTGTTAGATTGTTTGTGTTTCCATATCGTTGCATTTTCTCTGCCGACATACTTTCCATAATTACCACAATAACATTTGCTTTCACCGGAGTTGAGTCTGCTAAAATCACTCGTGCAATGGGTGATTCAATGGATGAGTTTTTTGGAATGGTAAAATACTGCTGTACATTTTTTATGGCAAGCTGATCATTCATCAATTGTAGGGTTTTGTTTTCAGGCTTTAATGCATCAAGGTAACTTCTGATAAATGTAAACACAGGATTTAATCCCAGTTGGTTAGGAAATGCATAATTAGAGAAAAAAGCTGTTCCTGCTTTAATAGGTGATTTTGTCTCGAGCCTGCCACGGATACCCACAAACATTAGCAAACAGGCTAGAACAGAAACTGAAACATGAATAATTATTCTATTGCTTTCTTTAATATCAAAATCACTTTTAGTGGCAAGGATTTTTTTATTCAGTTTCAAAATAATGATTGCATACAATATTGTAATTAGCAAAAAGAGAAAGAAAAAAATAAAATAAGAAGTCTCCTGAAAGATCATTTTCAGCACAAACCCAGGTGTGTTTGCCCAGTTGAATATCGTGAAATTAAGTCTGGTGAAATATTGTCGGAAAAAGGGAATGTCGGCAGCGCATATTAAAAAACCAAGCGAGTAAACAACAATAATAAATATGCAAATGGTTTTCCGTAACCATTTTTTATTATAATTAAAACCTGAAGTAATGGATAAAACCACTAATGGCAAGGCAAGAAAGTAGCCTGAAATTACGGTGTCGAAACGAAATCCCATGAAAAATGATTGCAGTATCAACCATGATGCGCCGGGAATTATTTCCAGTTGTTTCCATTCCACAAAAAGTAAAATCAAGCGGAACGCAGTAAAGAAAAGCAATCCAATAAGGTAAACTAAAAAAATGAATTTAATATGTTTTGGGATATACCTCATTTGTTTGGAAAAATATCAGGACAAAAATACTGAAAAAATTATGGTATTGATTAAATTACTTCGGCCACAGTAAAAGCACTGCCTCCCACAAAAACAAGATCATTCATTTTTGCTCGTGATTGTGCGGCCTTCAAAGCGTCAGCTACTGAGAAAAATACTTTGCCTTTTAATTGATGATTACCTGCAATCTTTGCGAGTTCCAGCGCATCCATTCCCCTTGGAATATTTGCTTTGCAGAAATAATATACTGCGCTCTTTGGCAGAAGCCGCATGATGGCTTCAATATCCTTGTCATTGACCATGCCGATCACAAAATGCAATTTATCATGAGGTGTTTTTTTAATCTGATCAAGCACTTGTTTTATGCCATCTTCATTATGACCGATATCATAAATGGTGAGCGGTTTTTGTTGCAGAATCTGCCAGCGACCATTTAATCCGGTGTTTGTTATAACTTTTTCAACACCCTTGCGAACAAATTTTTCTTCAATAGAATAGCCAATGTTATTAAGTATTTCAATGGAACGAAGCACTGTTGCAATATTTTTTTTCTGATAATTTCCGGTAAGCTCGCAACTTAAATCTTTGTAATAAATTTTATTATTGCGGAATACATCCACCACGAATAAAGGCCTTAAACCGTTTTTATGTCTTAGGTTTTTAATCTGAAATAACTGATCGGCAAATTGTATTGTTGCTTTTTCTTTTCCTGCTTTTGCAATGAACACATGCTTAGTATCATTTTGAGTTTGCCCTATAACTACAGGAATTTTTCTTTTAATGATGCCAGCTTTTTCCATTGCAATTTTTTCAAGCGTATCGCCTAACAAAGTGCTATGGTCATTACTTATATTCGTGATCACTGATAGCAAAGGATTGATAATGTTGGTTGAATCCAGTCTGCCACCAAGTCCGGTTTCAATAATTGCTACGTCAATTTGTTCCTCTTTGAAATACTGAAAAGCCAGACCAACGGTCATTTCAAAGAACGAGGGTTTGATACGGTCAAATGCTTTTTTGTTTTCTTCAATAAATGTTGTGACTTTTTTCTTCGGAATCATTTTTCCGTTGATCTTAATTCTTTCACGGAAGTCCTTCAAATGAGGCGAAGTATATAATCCTGTTTTATATCCTGCTGATTGCATTATTGAAGCGATCATATGTGATACAGAACCTTTCCCGTTAGTGCCGGCAATATGAATAGATTTAAAATGATGCTGAGGGTTGTTCAGTAAATTACAAATGGCAATGGTATTATCTAAATCCGCTTTGTATGCAGCAGCACCGATGCGGTGATACATCGGAAGTTGTGAATAAAGAAAATCGAGGGTCTGCTTATAATTCATCAATTAAGATTGATAAAATTATAGGTGATGGTTCCTTTTTGTTCTTCAGGAGCATTATTGCTCACATCAAATTTTGCCTTATAGGCAGCGTCTTCTGCCAGTTTCCATAAAGACTGATCGGCCGTGGTGCCTTTAGCACCTGCTTTTGCTTTAACCACATTTCCTTTTTTGTCAACAGTTATTGATACAACAACCTTTCCCTGTTCTGTTGAATTGTATTTTGGCTTGGGGAGAGACTTGGCAGTCCTGTCTTTTATATTATAGGAAATCCCACCCCCTTCACCACCGGGTCCCGAACCACCTTTACCGGGCTTCCCATAATGATTTTTTGCGTATAAACTTCCATTCGGATCGCCTTGATCACCGGGTTTTCCTGTTTCGCCTTCATTACCCGACCTCTTTTTATAAAGTGCATTGGAATTTATTACCGGATCATTGATCTTAATAGGGTCGTTGTTTTTGACTTTATTCGGGTTGGATTTCATATTAACAGACTCATCATTCTGAGTAAGGTAATTATCATCACTGTTGTTTGCTTTGGAAAGATTAGTGGTATTTACTTCAATTAATTCTTCCGGTTGATGACTGCCCATACCGTTTTGTGAATTCCCGAAATTTACTTCAAGTCCTGATCCACCGCCAGCTTCCGGATAAGGTGGAATAGGTGTTTTCATGATAATTAAGATAAGCAAACCAACAATAGCCCCATGAAATAACAATGTCAGTATAAGTGCCAGAGGACGATTCGTGTTCTGCAAATCGCTTGTCATTATTACCGGGGACCTATATCTGTGATCGCTTGCCATGTTGATTCTTTGTTATATTAAACGCAAAATTTTTACAAAAGTTATTTCTGTGGCGATTTTGTTGCCAGCACCATTTTTACATTTATTTTTGTTCCTATTTGTAACACATCTACCAGGTCCTGCACCGTCAAAGCCCCATCAATTCTTAAAATAATGGTTGGCTCTTTTACCGCTTTACATTTTGCATCAAGTGTTGCTTCAAGATTTTCAATCGGTACTTCCTGTTTTTCTATGTAATATTTTTTATCGGCCGTAATGGATAAATTAATCTGCTTAGCAGTGATGGACTGCGAAGTGGTGGCAGTTGGAAGTAGGAGTTTGATCACATTAGGGTTTACCATCGTGGCCACAATCAGAAAGAACAACAGCAGGAAGAACATAATGTCGTTCAGCGAGCCTGTGTAAACCTCAGCCGTGTATTTTGTTTTCCGGGACAGGTCCATGTTATGCTTCTTTTTGTAAGATATCCATAAATTCAATTGCACTGTCTTCCATACGGAAAACTACTTTGTCGAGAAGAATGTTCAGATAATGATAACCAGTATAAGCAATAATTCCGATGATGAGCCCTGTTGCACTGGTGATCATTTTTTCATAAAGGCCCCCTGCAATAATTCCAATACTCATATTATCCGACAAGGAAATGTTATAAAATATTTTGATAACCCCGAGAATGGTTCCCACGAATCCAAGCATAGGCGCTATTCCCGCCACGATTCCCAGTATCTTCAGGTTTCGTTCCAGTTTGGAGATTTCAAATTTACCAACACTCTCTATTGATTTTTCGATTTCAGGAATGGGTTTCCCAATACGTTCCAGTCCTTTTCCTACCATACGTGACACGGGTGAATTAGTTGAATGACATAAAGCTTTTGCGGCATCCAGCTTCACATCATAAATAAAATCGCGGATATTATTCATGAAGTTAGTGTCTGACTTACCTGCTTTTCGGATAGCGATCAATCGTTCGAAAAAGAAATAAAATGCCAGCAATGAACAAATAAAAAGAGGAATCATAACAACGCCCCCTTTTAAGATCAGATCCCAAAGTGACTGTGTGTCTACCGGTGGTTTTGTGGCGGCAACATTGTTTACTGCTTTGGCTACCGTATCCTGCACCGTGGTTGCAGTGGTGGTGATTTGTAATAATAATCCGTACATAGTCTTTTATATTTAAAATGTAAAAGTATCCATAAACATTCTGCCCTTTTTGTAAGATGTGACCTAATTTTTAACAGTGATTTGTTAATAATAACGGTTTTGATTTGTTTTATTGCACAAGAGATGCAAAATTTTTTGAATTGCATAAAACAATTTGCGAATAACAGTATGAACTTCATTTATCTTTCTTTTGGTACTTTTCTTCTTGATAAGAAAACTACCAAAAGAATCAAGAAAATCCAATTGGTAAACGCGCAAGCCTACCCTGGCACCGTGGATTTTCTATACCGTTTCCCTGCAATCGCATAGCTATCCGTCACAATCGAGGTGACGGATTATAGCTATGCTGTTTGGCGTATCATGATTGTTCAAATATTTTTTCTTCTAGCCGGTGGGCAAGCTAGTCCACGAACAGTGCGAACCGTAAAGAAGCATATTGTTAAAAAGTGGATACTGGAAAACGCCGAATCTTTACGGTTGGTGTTCGTGGCGTCTTTTTCTTTCTCACTTTCTTTTGGACGAGCAAAAGAAAGTGAATAAATATCAAGACAAATCTTTTTTTGGTACGCATAATTTCGAAAGCATTATGCAAAAAAAACATAAAGAAACCTTAAGGATTCTGCTTCGGTTCAAGAAGACAATCATTCGTGGCTTGCTCCCGCTTATATATCAAAGCCAGCATCAGCAAAACAAAAATAAGACTAATCAATATCCACACCCATTCACCATCGGCTGTTCCGAATGTATCCATCGGGCTTGGCGCTTTTCCTTTATTGGTGCAGTATGCAATGATCACTGTGGTAGTGTTGTTAATGAAGTGAGCAACAATAGGAACCCACAGGGATTTTGTCCAGATAAATAAATAACCGAATAACACGGCTAATAGAAACCTTGGAAGGAATCCATAAAACTGAAAATGAATAGCACTGAAAATGATGGCAGATAATATAACCGCCACATGGCAATTCTTCAGCCATTCTTTGAAAAGTCTGATGAGTACTCCTCTGAAAACAAACTCCTCACCAATAGCTGGCAGCACTCCAATCATAAAAATATTCAACACTAAACCCTGCACGGTGTTTACATTCAAGTATGCCTGTGTAACCTTTGCTGTCAGGTCTTCCGACGATCGCATCCACTTTTCAACATCAGATAAAAAAGCAGGCAGGTGCATCATCCCGTTCATTTCAACCGTCCAGTTAATGAAAGGAGTGGCAGCAAACAAAATCAGAATGGAAAGCAAAAAAGAAAATGCTTTTGGTCTGCGATTTAATGTTAGATAGTCGAAAGCATTTCGGTTAGCCATCATGGCAAAAAGCAGAGGAGGAAACACAAATAGTCCCAGCTGACTCACGATTTGCATAAATTTGCTCAGGCTCAGCGACAGGGGATTGGTAAGATTATTCAGGTTTGATAATTCTTTGAGTGCATCAGGTCCGAAAATAAGTACCACAAGCAGATAGCCCAGAAGCAGCGTGAACAAAGCCGTAATTGCGGTCACTAGGCAGTAGGTGATCAGTTTAAGATAGGAAGGAAATTTTTTGATCGGTGCTTTAGCTTCCATCACGATGATTCTATTGTTACTTTTGCAGTATAATTTTAATCGGTGACAAAGATAGGAAATATTGAATTTGAAAACACTCCTGTGATACTTGCTCCTATGGATGATATCACCGGTTTTGCTTTTCGCGAGATATGCAAGCAGCATGGTGCCGATCTGATGTTCACCGAATTTGTATCATCCGATGCGCTGATTCGTGGCGTGGAAAAAAGTCTAAAAAAAATTATCATTCCAGAAAACCATCGTCCCATGGGGATTCAGATATTCGGTAATAATGTGGATTCAGTGAAAGAAGCTACAGTCCTTGCAGAACAGAACACTCCTGATTTGATCGATCTGAATTTCGGATGTCCCGCGAAGAAGCTTGTGGGTAAAGGTTGTGGCGCTGCTTTGCTGAAAGACATTGATAAAATGATAAGCATTGCTGCTGCTGCAGTGAAATCAACATCTTTGCCTGTGACAGCAAAAACGCGTTTAGGCTGGAATGAAAAAAATAAAAACATATTGGATGTTGCAGAACGATTGCAGGATATGGGCATTGCTGCCATCACCATTCATGGCAGAACCCGTTCGCAGCAATATTCGGGCGAAGCCGACTGGACATTAATTGGAAAAGTGAAAAATAATCCGCGCATGCATATTCCCGTGATCGGGAACGGAGATATTAATTCTGCACAGAAAGCAAAGGAAATGCTTGAAAGATATCATGTCGATGGTCTGATGATTGGCAGGGCAAGCATAGGAAATCCCTGGCTGTTTAGTGAAATAAAAAGTTTTTTGTTTGAAGAAAAACTTCTTTCAGCACCGTCTCTCAAAGAAAAAGTGGAAGTCTGCAGACGGCATCTCGATTATACGATTGAAGAAAAAGGAGAGAAGATCGCCCTCTTCGTGATGCGGAAACAGTACAATAATTATTTCAAAGGAATTCCCGGTTTTAAAAAATACAGATTAAAACTGCTGACATCAGAAAGTTATCAGGAAATTCAGGACCTGCTGAATCTGATTCCGACATTAGAATTCTGTTAAGTATATGATGATATATAGATTGCTTCGTCATTCTTCCTCGCAATGAAGTCATTGCGAATTCCGCACTTGCGGGATGAAGCAATCTCATTCGTATTAATATTTATTACTTAATATTAGTGAAAGATTAATATTCCATCTAAAAAAAGACTAGTCAACTTTTCTCCCGGTTTGATCAGATAGGTTTGTATTCCCAATGCTGACGCGGCTTCTGTGTTTTGTTCGGAGTCATCAATAAATAAAGTTTCAGCAGGATTCAGATTATTTTCGCTCAGCACCAGTTCGAAAATCTTTTTATCCGGCTTACGCAAACCGAGTTTATGCGAATAATATTCTTTCTCGAAAAGATCTGATAATTCATTGATGCCGAATTTCTGCTGCAGCATTTTCGTGTACACAGGAAAATGAATTTCGTTGGTATTGCTTAAGATAAATGTGCGGTAATGTTTTTTTGCATCCTGCAGTAAAGCGATGTTCTCTTCAGGAAAATCCAGCAGTATGGCGTTCCATGCTTTATCGATATCATCATCGCTCAATGGGATTCCGGTGAGTTTTCTTAATTCATCCCTGAATTGCTGTGGTTTTATAAGTCCCTTATCAAGATCATCAAAAAGATTGATCTGTTTTGCCTGACAATAAATGCCGTCAAAATCCTCCACGCCCAGATCGATGAATGCCTTTATAGTAAGGTGATAGTCGATGTTCAGGATCACGCCGCCCAGGTCAAAAATTATTTGTTTGATGTCTTTCATGCAGATTTAAATAAATACTTCTTTTAAAATTTCCACAAATATGTAACTTTGCACGCTGATTTGCAAAAATAGCTTTTTTACAAATCATCAGGGCCCATAGCTCAGTCGGTTAGAGTAGTTGACTCATAATCAATTGGTCGCTGGTTCGAGCCCAGCTGGGCCCACACAAGTCCGGAATAATTTCCGGACTTTTTTCATTCTTAAACTCATAATAAATAAAAAAATGTATTTTTGTCTCATTAATCAAAACATACAAAATGAAAAAATTAAGTTTTTTATTACTTTTTATATTTATTGCTTCTGTTGTGTTTGCTCAAACAACCACTACGAACCCTATCGCTCCGAGCACTCCTAAAAAAGTTAATAAGGACAAGGGAGATCGTCTGGTGCTTGATATATTTTCAGACTTCTGGCAGCAGAAGCCTGCTGTTGACGCAAAAAAGTTCAACCCAAGTGCCAATGTGATGCTGTTTAAGGATTTTCCAATCAATAAAGGCCCGATCAGTTTTGCAGTG